>Ga0316209_1001626_pt1 | contig 21960 bp, 17 predicted proteins | sample 6monopyrite_MG_FD_204945 | JGI IMG/M metagenome (GOLD analysis project Ga0316209, IMG submission 204945) | Microbial mat bacterial communities from mineral coupon in-situ incubated in ocean water Damariscotta River, Maine, United States -... | ecosystem: Environmental > Aquatic > Marine >...
TTTGGCAGACATCTCAGTAAATAAATCAGATATAATCACGAAAAATTTGCGCCTGTAGCTCAGTTGGATAGAGTGTCGCCCTCCGAAGGCGAAGGTCACAGGTTCGACTCCTGTCAGGCGCGCCATTAAATCAAGCACTTAGCAGTCATCCCTCACAGCGAGAGGACATATGTGCCCAAATTGTGCCCATTTGGTGCCCCCTATTCATCAAAACCTATCGGCTTAGATTGCACCAACCTTATTAAATCCTCTAATACACTTTTTCAAAGAACACGCACGGGGCATCGGTTCGGAGAAAGAGGGTTGCCTATCTAACCTTATAAATAACGACTCTATAGTCAAAAAGCAAAAGTGTGATGGTTTTTATTAACTTCGTTATTTTTGTAATTCTCTTATTCATTGTGACCTCGTGTTTATAATGTAATTATTCCTGCATGAGATATTTCCAGCATGCTCTCTATCTATACATACACGCGAAATTTACGCTATAGGGAATTTTATTCCAGCCTCATCTGATCAGCCGCTACATACTAAGTAACTCGAAAATCATAAATTAAATTTATATTTGTTTTTGACCACATAAACCATTTGATTTTCGAGATATTCCTACAAATTTAAGACAATTTATCGAGTAGGTGGTACTAATATTTATCCAAATATCAGCTCGTAAAAAAACTCCAATAAAACAATCTTTCAATGAGCCAAACAAATAAGTTTCAAACCTTATATTTATAAGTTCTCTTATCGAATTTAAATTTCAACTATCACAATAAAGATAATCTGTTAACAGATAAATCAACGCTCTTTCTTAAAAAGTCCTATTAACGTATCTAAATACCTGCCTCAGAATGATTTTAAGATAAATCAATTAAGAGGTATTTGGCATGCTACCGTTTGAAATGACAAAAACTAAAGAAACTGAAGATAAATATGAATATCAAACTAAATTATTATATAAGCGATATCGAAAGGATCTGAATAATTATACTAAAGTTAATTTTCCAGGATTTTATTCTTGGTTTTTAACAAAAACCCCAACCTGGCAGCATGCTACAGTACGCCAATATAAATCTGCTATATTGCATACGGCAAAAAAATATAACTTTACTGAGTTAGAGATACTATTTGACAATATTGGTTATAAAAACTGTAAGGCAAAAACAAGTAAGCTTTCACATTCAGAAAGAAAAACAAGAGCACAAGGCGCAAAATCTATTTCTGAAAAAAACATTAATATTATTTTCGAAAGTGTTAAGTCACTACCTAAAAAAAGTTACTGGGTAAAAGAATCAGTTCGTATATTTAGTATTATCCTTATGTTTGGGTTGCGTAGAAAAGAATGTAAAAATTTGGAAATACTTAATGGTTTTGATAAGCGTGGGTTAAGAACAAAGCTATTAAAGGTTAAAAATGCCAAGCATACAAATCTACGCGCACACGGTGAATATCGTCATATTGCATTATCAAAATATAACCGTACTCAAATAAAATTCTTAGAAAAATTCATAGTGAGAATTAACGATCCAGTTAACGCATCTGGTAAAAAAATTCCTGCAAAAAGCTATCTCAACAGATGTTCAAAAGCTTTCTCTGAACACACAAAAAATCTTTTTCCGAAGAGAAAATCGCGCCTTAACCTATATACAGGAAGACATCAATTTTGTGCGAATCTAAAAAAAATGAATGTTCCCATAGAAGAAGCAGCTGCCCTTATGGGACATTCTGTTACTGATACTCATTTAAGGCATTATGGTAAACGACGTTTTGGATTTGTTACCCCATATTTACCTATTGCTTTAGAAAGCGAAGCTGCAAAAGTCAAAGTGAAAGACCATAAGAGCCCATATTCTAAAAATTCTTCAGAAACCAAACCAAAAAAATCTAATGTATTCCATTCAACAATGGAGTTCAAAAAATAATACTAGTAAAGAATTCTTTATTTATAGCTCTAAACCGGCACCATATAAACGCAACCATCCTTTTGCCTGTGAATAATTTGATAATACTTTTTCAACTGTCACCCAAAATTCATTTGTGTGATTAGGATATTTAAGATGTGCTAGCTCATGTACAACAATGTATTCAAGTGCTGATAAGGGTGCCATCATGCAACGCCAATGAAAATTAAGCATGCCATCAGCCGAACAGGATGCCCACCGGTTTTTTAGTTCCTGAACTCTGATTCCAGACGGTTCTAGCCCCATCTTCTCTGCATATAATGAAACTTGTGCAGGAAGTCGCTGTTTCGCTTTTTCTTTATAAAACTCAATAAATTTTGATCGTGCACCAGGTAATGCAGATCGATTAAGTATGAAATAACCATTTTTAAGTGATAAATCAACACTAGCATTATCAACAATTTGCAGGCGATAAGTAGAACCCAAATAAGGAAACCCCTCTCCATTAACAAACTCACGCTCTACTCGAGTTCGATTAAGATCTTCCCATTCAGCAAGATTCTTATATATCCAGCTACGTTTAGTCTCAAGTATTTGTTCAATCTCAGCCATATCATAAGGTTCAGGCGCTAAGATAGAAATAGAGCCGTCACGTTCAACATAAATACTCGTTGTCTTACGTGGACTCTTCTTAAGCTCAAATTCGATATCACGGTAAGTATACATTCTTTATCTACCTAAAATATCTTGTTCGCGTCTTTTAGCGAGTGCAATAACTTCTGTAACGAGTTGTTCACTGTGCTGAGCTAATTCTGGAATACCCGACAATACAAAAACGTCATCTAAAGCAGAAGATAAATCATCAACTAATAAAGGTCGCTCCCAGAAATTAAGTCCATCTATCGTATTGGCAAGCGTATCCATAATTTTAGCCGTAACAGGTTGAATCTTCTCTTTTTCCTGTTCAACATCATCAAAAACAATAGAAGCAATGAGATCAGTAAATGGATCGCTGCCTTTACGTTCACCTGAATCAATTTCGTCACGCAGTGTTTCTAACTCTAATACCATTTGCTCCCAATCATCATGATATTTTTTCAACACAGCATCGAGCTTTTCACTAAAACGCTTATATTGAGTTGGATCACTTTCCCAATTCACTTTACAGTGTTTACGGATAGCATGTTCCATTTCACTTGCTTGAGAACGCTTACTTTTTTCTTTTTTAAGCTGAACAATAAAGTTTTCTGAAAATAATTCAGTTGGTGGGATTTTAGGGTCTACACCTAACGATACAAGATGTTCATCAATTAGCTTTCGTACTTTCTCACCGACACCTTTGAAATTAATTGAACCATCTTTATAGCGTTCTTTTGCTTTTGCTTGAATATGTGCAAATTGATACATCGGTATTTTATAAGGCTGAGAAAGTGCATTGGGCAACACAATATCCATACTTTCCATAAACTTCTTCAAATAAACGTTAAAGCTATCTCTAGTCTTAACATCTTCAAGCAATCTCACTGCTGACTCTAAAATATCATATCGCTGAGATTCACTTAACTTTTTCTGCTGAACAAAGGCTTCAATTTGCTCAATTTTCTTTTCTTCAAATAATTGGACTAAGCGACGATAGCGACTCTCAAGTATTGGCATCTCAGATTCGATATTCTTCATACCATCTAAAAGCTCTTGCTGATCATCACCAGAATATAGTGAAAGAGCATCTCGAAGATGGTTTGCTAGTCCTATGTAGTCAACAATGTAACCGCGTGTTTTACCTGGATAGGTTCGGTTAACACGAGCAATAGTTTGTAATAGGTTATGTTCTTTGAGTTTCTTATCTAAGTACATCACCTGTTCAATTGGTGCATCAAAACCTGTTAGCAACATGTCACACACTATCAAGAATGCAACTCCCGTTTTAGGATCATCAAAATCAAAGGCTTTCTTAAAGCTTTTAACCGCATTCAGTTCTCGGCTATCTTTACGTGCTTTTACAAATACCGCTTTTTCATTTGTGCCATCAGAAGAAATAACCACGACAGGTTTAATAAAGTTAAGATATTTTAATAATTCCCCATCATTATCCCTAGCTTGTTCTTCTTCAATTAACTTATCTATCGCAGATTGAATAAATGTTTGATAATGAATAGCTGCTTGTTTAGATGAACATACAACCTGTGCTTTAAAACCGCTGGGTAAAATATTAGCCACATAATGACGAACCAAATCATCAGAAATTTCTTCAATACGATCTTCTGCTTCTAGTACATCACCTGCAGCACCATATTTTTTACGAATGGCAAGCAATTCTTCTTCCGTTCTATCCCGGAATAGGTCTTCAAATTTTCTATCAAATCCTGCACGTCCTTTAATTGCAACTTCAGCTGTCTTACCTTCATATAAAATCTGTAGCGTAGCGCCATCATCAACCGCATCTTGTAAACGATATTTATCAATATAGGCAGAACCTGCATCAGCACCAAAACGTTTCCATGTGGGGTCTGTATGATGTTTAGCGATTAAAGGTGTACCGGTAAAGGCAATACGGGTTGCATTTGGAAAAGCATCAAATAAGTTATCTGAAAGACTAGAACGATCACTGCCTGCACGTTGTGTGCGGTGTGCTTCATCTATCAATACCAATACCTTCTCAGAGTTGTTTACCACACCAAAGGAATCAAACATAATGGGTTCAGCAACTTTAGGAAATTGATTTTCAGCTTCATTCGCTGCTTGTTGCTTCATAGCCGTACGAAGGTAATCAGGAGTATTACTATCATCCGCTTCACGAAACTTGTGTAACATCACCATATTCAGGTTAGAGCTATCTTTAGCAAGCTTTTCCTTTAAATCGTTAGAGTTAGGAATAACAATAGGTTTTTCATCAGTTAGTGCAATAGTTTCAGTTAATTGTGTCTCAAGATCGCGCCTATCATTCACTACAACGACTTTATAATCTTTAAGTTCTTCACTTCGACGCATTTTGCGAATTAGAAAAACCATAGTTAGTGATTTACCACTACCTTGTGTATGCCATACAACACCAGAACGCTCTAAACTTGTCGAACCGTTATCCATACGTTCAATAATTTTATTTACCGCACGGTACTGTTGATATCGACATACTGCTTTAATACGTTTGTCACCGGCATCCATAAAAATAGTGAAGCTGCGAATCATATCTAACAGCCTGTGTGGATGTAACATACCTTGAACTAGACATTCTTGTGGTCGATGCACGCCTATTGTTGAGTCAATATAAGGCGTTTCATCGGGGTAAGTTGTTTTCCACTGAAAGAAGTATTCTTCACTAGAAGTTATAGTGCCGTACTTCGCATCTTCATCATGCGTTGCGATCAATAATTGATTCGTCCAAAAAAGGCGTTGCTCACCTTCTTTAAGGCCAGCAGCAATGGTTTCTTCGCGTAAATCTGCATATCGGCGAAATTGTTCAATAGCCTCATGCATCGGATCAGAGGCATAGCCATTAGCTTCTTTGCATTCAATAACAACCAGCGGCAAGCCATTAACAAATAAAACAACATCAGGAATAATAAATTCTTTTATTGCACCTGGAGTATCAATACGAAACTGGTTAATCGCGTGAAACTGGTTTTTATCCCAGTTCTCAAAATCAATTATTTTAACAACAGGATCAACTTCGCCTGTCAGTGTGTTTTCATCAACCTGCCATTTAAATAAACGGCTTAAGCACTCTTCATTGGCTTGTAATAATTTCTGTGTATCAAAATCTAAAAAATCATTAAATAATTGATCAAGCTGGTGATCCGTTAACCATGTTTCGCCTTTATCGGTAAGATTTATATCTCTAACAGAATTTATAAATACATCACGAAGTAACCACTGTCTAAAATCAGTACGTAAACTTTTAGTAGGATCTTGAGGAATACCTGGTCCTTGATCGATAACCGACCAATTCATCGATTCAAGTTGAGTTAGTAATGGACGTTCTACAAATTGATATTCAGACATTACTCATCCTTCCATTGAAATCTATCTGACAACCACTGTTGTTTATAATCTCGTTTCTCAGCAATAGCGTGGTAAACAGGTTCAAGAAAATATTGTATCTCTCCAACAATGTCCGAAAAGTTACTTCCTTTCTCAAGTCCATTCTTATTTAAAAAAGCAGCCCATTGAGTTTGTTTATCTTTATCCTGCTTAAACGCATCAGAAAACACATAGAGCGATTCAGTTGTTATATCTGTTTTACGGCGTTCAAATGTGGCTTTAATTGCTTCAAATAATATCTGACCATCAAGCTCCATCGTACTAGCAATGGTTTTAATATCATAAAAGTCTTTCATCCTACTGTTAGCGATACCCAGCATCACCATTGCCTGAAATTTCTCTGCTATCACAACATAAACGGGGTACACACGCAATTGAGGTGATGGAAAATCAAGAAAGGATGGTAACTTTGCTTCTTCTGGTTCAGGGGATACCGCGTCACCATAACCAATATCAACCTGAAAAGGTATGCGAGCTTTCGCTAAGTTAACAAAGCCCGTTAATCGAACACCAGGGTAATCAGCATCTTCTTTAATTTCGATACCATTGACAGAATCAACATCAAATACCAAGCCATCATTGTTATCAACACTTACAATCTGACGAAAGACATCAACTAAATGTGGAACATCATTATCACCAAAACTCAGTAAATCAATATCGCGTGTAGGCCGGTGAAAATCTTCATTCCAAACCCAAAAGAGTAACGCTCCTTTAAGCAAAAACTGTCCAGCATAATCACTACAACTTAAGCGATATAATAAACGCTGCATGACATACTGGCGCAATACATAATCAAAGTCTTCATTACGAGCACGAGCCAGATCACGTAATCGTTGACGTACTGAAGCAGCCATATCCTTTGGCATTAGATTATCTCCTTATGTCTTACTACGACCAAATAATTCATACCAGGCTCTCAATATAAGGTTGCATCACTTTTTTCACTCGGCATATTTCAGCGTAGCGAAGAAGCTCATCCATTGTAAATTTGCGAGCCGACCAACCCTCGCGTAGGGCTTCCAGCGCAACATCCAGTCCGACCTTATTGCGATACTTAAAACAGTCAGCAATCGTTTTGGCAGGACAGAATACTTTAATCGGTACTCCATCAATTGAATGTTCCTCAACCCCAGTATGTAGAGCTTCTCCCGACATGGTGACAAAACGAACCGGTGGATAAGATATCTCCGGCTTCCAGGCTTTTCTATCTATCGCCAGCCAGATCTCGTGGGGGTTCTGGGTAGTCATATTGTGGTAATTAAGAGCAGAAAGTAGCGCCACCACAGCCTTAGGGGCGAGTTTACATACCTCAGCAAGAGACTGATGTCGTCCTAGATCTTTATCTGGCCATTGATACAGACCACGACCCACACGCTCAATAACTCCTTCTTTTTCAAGAAGATAGAGATAGTCTTTAGGCAGACCAAGCTCTTTCAGGTCTTTCGGCCTAACAACCGATTGAGCTCGAACTATATTGATGACCTGCTGTTTAATGGATTCCTTTATCATAGGCTTTATTTTTATTAAAACCTCGGCATTTGTCAATATGTGCCTAGGAATTAATTGGTTGAACGAGTGTAGAAATAGTATTAATTTTCCTGCTCAGCTTCATAACTAAATCGTTGGATAATTGAATCCAAAACTTTTCTAGTGTCCATTACGTCAGCACGATTAACATAACTTTCTTCTTTGTTATTTAGATGGATCATATTTCTGTATTCCCGAATCTTATCCATTAAATTCTGTTCATCAGTTGTGATGAGCTTTTGTTCAGCTGCTTTTATGATTAGAGGATTAAAATCTTTTAATTTTGAACTTCCTATACGATCAAAAAGCAAACCTTCAAACACAGCACCACACATCATCATAAATGAAAGCCATGCACTAGCTTCAAAACACTTATCAGCCTCTTCATAGTAGTTTGCTAACCGTTGTACTCGAACTTCAGAACTAATAGCAGGAAAGAGAAGCTTATAATCACGGATACCATGATAGTGAATAATTAATATCGGATCATAATCACCAAATATTGGTTGGCGATAGCTATGCCATAAAACTTTATCACCATCAATCGTAAAGCCCAGATCAATTAGAATTCTAGTCTCTCGAACACCATCTAAATCAGGCGGAACAATTAATTCAGCATATTCAATTGCATATGCTGGTAAAAAAGGAACAAGATACTTTGCTGCACGAATATTTCCTTCAAATTGATTTGGAGTGAACAAACGCTTTTGTAATATAAATTGTTGTGATTTCATTATTTATGAAATTCCTTACTAGCTTTAAATTTTTCTATCCCTTAAAGCAATTTTGACAGCCTGTACAATGGGTTTTAATCTTGGCTGTTGCCTCTGAACTTCCCTAGGTAAAAGTGTTTTTCCAAACTTTCTATTAATTGCTTTAACTTTTTTACGTTCTAATGAAGATAAGGCACTTCCAATATTAGCAGCCAAAGAATTATGGATATAATTCGTATAATCTTCCCTTTCAAAAGATAAAGCCTCAAAAATCAATTTGTAGTACTTATATAAAGTATCCGGATTAACATATTCAGCAACTACCTTAAGAAATTGTGCTCCAACAACCACACCAGAAGCCAAATCAAGAGTAGCACTTTTAAAAGTTTGCATTGCAGATTCAACTTCTGGAGCAATTGAACTGGGGTAAGATTTGGCAGCCCATAATAAATCTTTTGAATCTACACTAGTAAAATTATGACGGCGATTTAGCTTATCTAAAACTAATTTCGAATACTTTTCTTCACTAATAATTTTTCGATCACGCAAAAGCATCAAAATAGGTTGTAACCAAGAAGTACTTGCTACTCCCATACCACTAGCTAATGCTCTAAATGCACCATCTTCTGAAACTAATATTGCGTTACGTTCACGAGTTAAGAGAATTGTGTCGTTAGATGCTGAACCAATATATTGTTCCAGAGCTGCCTCTTGCTCAGTAACAACTTCTGGCCCTACAACTGGTACGACATCACAGTAATCATCGATGAATGCTAAAAGCTCACTAAGAAATCGTCCGCGCTCATCCAAATGACTCTGGGGAACTTTATCGTATCGAAGTTGGCCATCTATTTCTGATGCGATGCCAGATGGTTCCATTTTATTTTGAATTTGAATAATACTTAGAAGTTGTTCTCTTAATGACACAGCAACCAAAGGCTTTTCAATAACTTTTAAGCTTGCTTTAAGTAAACCGAGAACATGCAATTCAATTAGGAACGTCAGATCAACTACAAATGGTTTATCATTAACAGAAACCTCGTGTTTAGTCTTTTCTCGTTCTTCATGAACTCCTGCACTAACAAAGAGATCATATTCTTTATATGGCCATCCTAATAAGAGAGCGACAATATCTGTGCCTAATGTTTTGGACAACATTTCTAGAGGCAGTTTTTTTTCTTTATAAACACTAAAGACATGTTCTACATGTTGCCTTCGTTCTTTGAGAGATTTTAACATTGGATCAAAATCAAACTCACCATCCTTCTTTATAATGTTGGCGCTCCACAGTGGCCCAGCTGATGATGCACTACTTGCAACAACTTTCTGAGCAATGTTTGAAGCAAAAATAAACATGCTATCAATACCCACAATATTCCATTGTTTAGTACCGATACCACTATCAATATTTACAATATCTCCGACTTTTTTTCCTATAATATTATTTGCTAGTTCACTTGTTTCATCGATACATTCCGGCCACCCAGCTCCTATTTCTAGGCTCGCAGGTTCAATAACAATATTCTTCTTTTCACCTTCAGATTCTAAATAAATAACACTACTATTAGAAATTTCACTTAGTCCTTTTAATTGTTCGAAATTCTTTGCCAGTAACATAGATATAAAAAAATATCCTGCTATTTCAGAGCTACTTGGATTTGAACGAAATAGACTATACATCCTCAATAGAGCCTGATCTTCCAAGCCTAATTCCATTTGGTATTTGGCTATTTCTATCTCATTCTGTTCAATTATTGGATTAAATGTAGGGCTGGTTCTTAGATAATCACTCAGTGGTTCTAGCTTATTTTTTCGGTAGAGCGTTGCTATATAGCCTGTAGCAGCGAATGAATCTAAAGGATCAGCATCCAATTCTTCCTTAAGGATACGTTCTAACGTATCAAAATCACCTGAAGCACGCGCAAGATTAGCTTCTATGCGTTTAAATGGTGAAGAATTTCTGACTTCTATTGGGAGTCGCTCTAGTTCTACTAAAGCTTTTGCTCGTTGATCTGACTTAATTAAAGAATCAAGATAACGTTTGGTCAGATAATCGTCTGCCGGTGACTCAATAAGCTTTTGATATAGTGCAGATGCATCGTAGTGAAAATTAAAATCATAAAGAAGATCTGCAATTTGAATAAGGTCAATTGATGTAGCATCTTCAGGGAGACTTTTACATGATTCAAGCAACTTATCACGCTCTGATGTTTCACCATGCTCATCAAGCAATCTTATGTAAAATGAAAGTAGTGAAGGATATGATGTAATTCTAGATATACTATCTTTCGCCAACTTGATTGCAGAAGTTCTATCTCCTCCTTTCCACATAGCGCATAGCTTTAAACCAAATAATTCATCCTTGTCATGCTTATCTAAGTCCTTAGAATTTATTACCTGAGCTATAGATTCAACCCACTGAGTATCACCAGTATTTGCACCAATCTCAGCTATCGTAAACAAGAGAGGTTTTTCTATATTATTAATTTTATCATCAGTAAGTTGATGAATAGTATCTATATCACCAGAATTTTTAAGCTCTTTAACTCTATACCAAAGAAATGCTTCTTCGTCTGGGTATACTGAAAATGCATATGTTGTTATTGTATTTTTTAATTGACTCTCACCAAGCAGTTCTGTAGCTACAGCAAGGTTATGAGCAACTTCAGTGAACACATGCTTGCTTTGAATACTTTTTAAATACGGCATGATGTCGCCGAAAGAATCAACGGTAGTTTTTAGTGCATCCTGTTGCTGTGTAGTTATCTGCTTGTAATTAGATTTAACAGTATCCTGAGTAACCCATGATAAAACTGAAGCAAGCATGGCTCTTTTAGTATCATTCGAATTATTATCCTGCTGAAAAGCATCTTTTGCTAAAATGTATGATTCCTCATACGCTTTATTTCTTAATTTCAAATCAGATAATGACAAAAGAACAGAAGTATCTTGCTGCAAATCTGTGGGTAATAATGATTGATCAAACTCGTTATTTAATAGGTTATTAGCATTTATATGTAAAGCCCATACTATTCCACTCTGAGTAAAATTTTGGATAGCTTTATCCGACTCCGTCAGCGCATCTACAAAGTTACCCATTAATAAAAATGCACGAATTCTGTTCGCTACGGCTTTTTCTTCATCTTTTGCAAAATTATAGGCCGTCAAATATTGTTCAGCTGCCTCTTGTCTTTTATTATGCGACAGTAAGCAAGCACCCAGATTGGTATGCCATCTAAAACGAGTGTAATTATCTGATTCAGAAACCTCATCCTCTATGATATCGAGCAATGATTGTGCATCGTTTACTTGTCCGTTATTAATTAAGTCTCTTGCTTTGTCTAATTGCTTGGTAAGTAGCTTATTGAGTTCATTGCCTTTCGATGAAGGTAAGTTATCGTTCAATAGATTTAATATCTGATCAAGCTGTTGTGTGTTTTCGGCACCTTGAGAGAGAATCTGTTTAGCATCATGGCTAGCTTCCTCCTGCTGAAAGGCAATATTTTCAAAACTATCATCTAATACTTTTGATTTAGTTTTCTGTTCCTCATGGATATCCTTGACTATCTGATTCGTTTCTTCAATTTGTCTATTGTTAATTATTTCCTGAAGAGGCACATGAGATTTCATGCAATCAAAAATCGTATCAAAAAACTCTTTTATTTCATCACGAAAGCCTGTCTCAGATACAAATAGAGCATTGACAGGTAATGCATCTGACACAGCATCTAAATCTGGTTGTTGATCTCTAGTTAAATATTTCAGTACTTCCGGGCAGACATGAGCTTCTAGAAAATCTTGATTGAAGAATGATTCCGATAAATCACCATACTTAGTTTGAAATTGTCGAAAAGATTCATTAGTGGATTCTTGTAAAGCATTTTTAATAGCATGCTCATGGTCTTTTAATTCAGCTTTTTCAGCCAGTTTACCCCAAAGCCAACTAACTGCTGTTCCAACTGCTACCTCGACTACCATTATACCAAAACCTTACCAGTTAAAAGATCTTGCATAAGTCCAATTTTCTTGTTTTTAAGCTTTGTTAAGTATTTTGACTGTGACTGGTATTCCTTTCGTAATTTATTGAAAATGCAAACAAGACTACTAACCTCATCTTTGGTCGGCTTTAATATTTTAAGGTTCCTAATTTTTTCAATACCAAGTGCTGGTTGTGATGTAGTGTTAGTTGCAAGCTTTACCTGCATATTAAAGTTGCAACTGTCCAAGTACGAAAGAATGTACTCTGGTTCTATTTTTGGTTTTATCAAAACAACATTTGCACTCAGAGCAAAACCTTCTTTTAGTGGTATATACTTAGGCTCACCAATTGTTCCAATTTTACCGAAGATAATATCTCCTTCAGTAACTTGAAAACGTTTTTTTTGTTTAGCATATGCTTCTGGTATTACTTTTTTTGAACCCTTCATATCAAGCGATCCATCTTCCAAGAAATCGCTTACACCTATATATGGAATTCCGTTCTCGGCTTCTGGTGGTGTTCTATGGTCTGGTTGTGGATCAATAATGTCAGAAACTTCAGAGAATGGTACAACCTCCCATTCCTTAGGTATCCAGCCCAAGTCTGTTTCTTTATATAAGTGAGGTGCTTGTTCGATGGTTGGACGGAGTTGGCCAGTGATGAGATCGATGCCTCGGGTGAATAGGTCGTTCATCATACCTTGTTTGATTGCGGTGTGTTTATCGATGAGCTCTTGTGTTTTCTCAATAAGTTGATCGATGGTAGTGAGGACTTTGGCGATTTTTTGTTGTTTCTTTATGTCGTCCGGCATAAATACAATTTCGTTTTCAACAATCGTCGTATTTAGATTAACTTGTGTACCAGGTTGTCCTCGTTTCTCGAAATCTTTTTCATGGAATTGTAATAAATAATAAAGGTATTCAGTGTCAGCATTTTTAAGATCGTAAATCTGAACAAATCCATCGTGAATACAAGCCGGAATATCAACAATCATAGGTTTACCTACAGTTGCGCATATCGACATTATTAAATCGCCACTATCAACCCGTAAGCTTTTTGATTCACCTAGTGGAGATAAATACTGCTGAGTATTTCTTAAGAATTTATTATTTCTTTGAGTTACATCAGATATCCTTACCCAACCAACATTCCCACCAAAATATGATGGATCACCTATAGGTCTCGGTGATGCTCCTCTTCTTACTTTTGAAAATGAGCCAATATTTTTATATTCACTCATATCCTAACTCCTTTAGGAATCCATCCAACTCTCCAGCAATTTGATCACGTTCTTCCAATATCTCGTTCATGGTCACAGCATATTTATTCCACAATTTTTCTATTGCTATAATTAGACCTTGTATGTAAACACGTATGTATGTGCTGTATTCATTATCCAACTCTTGTTTGAAGCGTTTCAGTATTAAATCCTTTGCTTCGTCTTGCGTTATTTTTGCGCGGGCTTGTTGTACCAGCTCATCTTTTTTATTTTCTGCTTCACGGATACCGGCTTTGAGTGCTCTTAGTTCTTTATCTAGCTCGGTGTGTGCTTCTAACTTACTGTCTATATCAGCAATATCGTTTTGTAGTGCGTCTATTTCTTTATTGTATTGTTTTATTGCTGTTGTATATTCTGTGCTATCCAGCTTTGCTTTTATTGCACGCTTTTCATCTTGAGTAGAGGCTTTTTGTTTTTTCTTTATTTCTCTTAATTCTGCATTTAGTTCTTTCTTTTGGTCTTTATAAGCTTTGACTTGTGCTTTAGGTAAGCAGAAAATTGCTCCTGCATTTTCTGCACTTCCGCCGTCCATGGCGATCGCACTCATTTCGTCCAACTCATCACTATCAATTTCTTCTACTGAATCAAACAAGGCTTCGAGTTCTGATATACGTGCTTGGTCTTGTTTTAGGTTTTCTAATACTTCGGGGAATTGTGATTGCAGGATATCTTCGTCAGGAATCAATTCTGCATTCCAACCACTGGCGGCGATGGATTTTAAGTCAGCCTGTAAACGGTTAAAGAAATTCGCAGCTGCACCACGAACTTTGTATAAGTCCAATAATTCTTGATTAACTAATGCTTCACTTAAAGTATTTAAACTATTACGGCGTAATGCAAATACTGTTTGTTGGTCTGTATTAGCTAGAGCTTCCATATTAGGTAATTGTTTAGTCCACCAGCTATCTAACGCCATTTGAAATGATTTGTGTTTATTAATAACCATGGCATGTTCTTCTATGGTTGTTTTTATATCAGCCTTGCCGGTTAAGATATTACTAAACTCTCTGTAGTCATTTTCTTTAGCTAAATGAGATTGGCGAGCCGATGGTTGGCTCATATCAAACAAGTCTTCTTTTAAGCTATTGTTTCCTTGGTTATAGTTTTGCCAATATTCATCAAGCGCTTCAATTTCTTTTAGTGGTACACCACCATTTAAGTGTGCGGAAACATCCTGTGATTCTGGTGGTGGGCTGTTATCTACATAGCGCCTTATGTTTAAGTTGTATTCTTCTGCTTCGAGTTCTTCTTTACTAACAAGGCGGGCGTATTTCTCAACCTCTGCTGATTTATCCCCCTCACCCTGGCCCTCTCCCTCGAGGGAGAGGGAATATTTTGTTAATGAGTTATAAACGTGGGTGATTTTCTCTATGTCTTCTGGTCGTAGGCTATTTTGGTTTTTACCTTCTTTATATTCACGGTCGGCATTGATAAATAAAACTTTATCTCGTTTATCTCTACCTGATTTATTGATGATTAATACACATGCCGGTATGCCTGTGCCATAGAACAAACCTTGCGGTAAACCGATTACTGCTTCGAGTATGCCGCTTTCTATAAAGTGTCTTCGACAAGTACGTTCCTCACCTGAACGGAATAACACTCCATGTGGCATGACTACGGCCATCTTGCCGTTGTCTTTAAGTGACGCCACCATGTGTTGTACAAACATGAGGTCGGCTTTTTTTCCACTGTCGGGCATGAAAGTATGGAAACGCTCGGGGAGCACCATGCCTGTACGACTATAGTTTTGTGAAAATGGTGGATTTGCAATTACACGATCAAACGTACGCAGTTCACCTTCATCAGTTAAGTGTTGTGGGCTTTGTAAGGTGTCTTCATTACGAATGTCTGCACCACCGATACTATGCAAGATCATGTTCATCTTACAGATAGACCAGGTACCACCATTATCTTCCTGGCCATGAAGATGAAGATTACGAGAACTACCACCAATTTCTTCAACATACTGTTGGCTTTGTATGAGCATACCACCCGAACCACAGGTAGGATCGTACACTTCCATACCCTCATTGGGCTCGATAATTTCTACAAGTAAACGTACTACTTCTGATGGTGTATAGAATTCACCACCTTTCTTACCTGCGGTATCTGCGAAGTATTTAATTAAGTATTCGTATGCTGCACCAAGTAAGTCTGGAAATTCAAAGTCATCATTTGCTAGAGAAATATCATCGAAGTGTTGAATGAATTCAATAAGTGTTGCATCTGACATAGGCTTCTTGCCCACTTTACGGTTGAAGTTGATGTGTTTAAGTACATCTTCCATACCGCGTTTAATATTTGCCTCTTCTAACTCAGCGAGTGCTTTGTTTAAACCTGTACCGACATTATCTTTTAAATGACGTAATGCATTCCAGTGCGCGCGCTCAGGCACAAAGAAACTGTATTTATTGGGCTTTAAAAGCTGGGCTTCGATATCTTTGTCAGTCAGACCTTCTGTTTCATAATTATTTCTGAGTTGCCGTTGCTCAGTATCAAACTGATCGGACATGCGTTTTAGGAACAACATGCCGAAGATGTATTCCTTGTATTCACTTGCATCCATTTTACCACGAAGGATATCGCAGGCTTTAAGTAATAGGCTTTCGAGTCTTGATAAGGTCAGTTTTTGAGGGTTCATATTGTTCCGTTGAATTTTCTTTTTATTCTTCGTCAGGTACAAATTCCATTAATTCGCATGGCGTACATTCAAAGTACTTACACAATGCATTAATGGTGTCTGTATTGGTGTTGTAACCAGGGGTATTTGCCACGCGATTCAATGTTGCCCTAGATATCCCCGTCTTTTCTGAGACTTCGTTAAGGGTAATTTTCAGTTTATCTTTGAAGGATTTGTCATCTAATAATTTCTTTACTAGCACTCTTATCATGTTCTCTCTCCGAACAAGGGGATTTACTTTTATTCAAATAATAGCACTTTTGCTCATAAATGATTAAAAAAACTCTTGACTGATCTATTTTGAGCATATATATTCATATAAGATGTTAATTAATCATATATGACTAGTTATGTTCTCAATTGAAATTAAAGAGGAGTTAATGATGAAAACTTATCTCACTACAGAGGAATTAGCAGGCCTTATCAAATATGACTGCAGGACAATTCGTAGCCGCCTTAAAGATTCTGTCCTGCTTGAAGGCATCCATTACATCCGTCCATTTGGTGGTCGGAAGATACTTTATATATGGGAGGCCATTGAGCGGGATATGTGCCTGGCCTCAGAAGAGCATGGTTTAGCAATTCCAATGGCAAATGGAGCAATGTGCCGTGGGTAGTATTCGCTCCAGACCGGAGACAAGCAAACTCTATTTCGACTTTCGATATCGAAATAAACGCTGTCGTGAGCAAACTAATCTCACGGATACCCAGGCAAACCGCAGAAAGTTAGAAAAAATGCTTGAGCGTATTGAGGCTGAAATTGTCCTTGGGTCATTTGAGTACTCTCGCTATTTCCCTAACAGTAAACTCGCTAAAGAGTTTTCTATTCCGGTTCAAGGAAGTAGTAGAGGGACTAATAACCTTCCTTCATTTAAAGACTTTTCTGAAATCTGGTATGACGAGATGAAGGGTAGCTGGCGGGTATCATACCGGCGAACCATCCGTCCTATCCTAGACAATCGTCTCTTTCATTTCTTTGGTGAATTGAATGTTGCTGAGATCAAAAAAGCTGATCTTCTTACTTTTAGAGCATCGCTTAGTAAAGAATCCGGCCGTAACAAGAAGGGATTATCCGCATCACATATTAATCGCCATATGAAGGTGATGCGCATGATTCTTACTGAAGCGGCTGATCGTTTTGAATTTACATCGCCCTTCCAGAACATTAAACCGCTTAAAATTCAAAAAACTGATATTGATCCTTTTACCCTTGATGAAATCAATTTAATCCTAAAAACAGTGCGCCAGGATTATCGTAATTACTACACCGTTCGTTTTTTTACTGGAATGCGTACCGGCGAGATTGATGGACTAAAGTGGCGCTATGTCGATTTTAATCGTCGACAAATTCTTATTCGTGAAACCATTGTTCTTGGGCAAACTGAGTATACAAAGACAGATGGTAGTCAGCGTGAGATAGATATGTCTCAGCCTGTGTATGATGCATTAAAATTTCAATATCAACGTACTGGTAATCAAGAGTATGTCTTTTCAACTAATGCTGGAACACCGCTCAGCCACAATAACGTTACTAAACGGATTTGGTACCCACTGCTTCGTTATCTTGATTTAAGAAAACGTCGCCCATATCAGACCAGACACACTGCTGCCACCTTATGGCTTGCTGCGGGTGAAAATCCCGAATGGATTGCTCGCCAAATGGGGCATACAACAACTGAAATGCTCTTCCGTGTGTATTCACGCTATGTACCAAATCTCACTCGCTCAGATGGTTCTGCGATTGAAAATCTTATTGCTCAAAATTTTTCCTTTAACAATAAAGAGGATGACGCTGATGAGTCCTAAACAACTTGAAGAAAGCATTGCTACTCATCTCAAGAGTAAAGCAGATAAAAGACATATTAAAAACATAGCTGCTGTTTTATTCAAATGTTTAAAAATTCCAATGGATAGCTCTCTTATCTGTTTTATTGGGAACGGTGATGAAAAAGATAACCATGAAGCGTTAGAAACGTGGGTAAAAAAAGAACTACAAAAATTTCCTGATGATATTGGCGATCCGATTGATTATCTATATGCAAAATTTTGTTGTGAATTAACTAAATATTCATTTTATGAATAAGAGGTATTAAAAAATGAAAAAAACCAGAAAAACAAACTTAAAAAGTTCATTTAACCCTAATATTTTCAATGAAGGGATCGAAACTGATCTTTCAATACAAGATTATATTATAAACCTGTCAAAGCTATACAAGCTTAAAAAAGAATGGCATGAGGTAACAATTGAAGATTGTATTAAAAGAATCAGCCACCCGTTTTTCAGGTTAGGCTTAAAAGAAGGGAGAGTAGCCTACATAGAAACATTATCAAAGCTATCTAATATTCTACATTCCGGTAATCAGCCTGATGATCTAGCTTCCATGTTGTATAAAATAGCTAAAACACTCTTTAATTTTTGTGTAACGGAAACCGTTTTATACATGTACCAGTCATTTATGTTTCTTGCTGCGAAAGAAGGGCACATAGAAGCAGGTATAGATGTAACAAATTGGCTATTCGTTACAGACGTGTACAATAAAAACCAATATTTATTTTTTTATGTTGGTTTTGAAGCACTTAATAAGATCATCAAATCCGATGCATTACAAGGTTTACCAGATTTTTTAAAAGTTCGATATGCCATCTTTAGCCAGGATCCTGTTGGTTTACACAAAGCGAGAACATACGCATCAAATGAGCCAGATAGATTTAACACTGAAATATCTATCATCGATGAGCTCCTTAGTCAGGATGATGACTTATTGGGAAAAGTCATTGTATTTAAAGATCTTGAACCCTCTCTTAACACCGCAAATGATTTAAGTGCATTTCAGAAACTTATTGGTAAACCGTTACCTTTAATACAACTCAGCGAACTCACCATAATCAAAAATAAGCTGGAATCAGAGTTCCCCTGGTGTAAAAAAGCAATTGAAACCATTACCCGTCAATTAGAATTCAACTATTTTTCTGACGGGACGGTAAATCTGAGGCCCTTATTATTATATGGTGCACCAGGATATGGTAAATCTCGATTTGCCCGACGACTGGCAGAACTCTTGTCACTCCCATTTACCAATCTTAATGTTGGTGGCTCGGCTGATTCCATGCTATTAAAAGGAACTACTAGGGGCTGGAGTACAGGCAGACCCAGTATTGTGGCGACTGTCATACAACGACACCAAATTGCAAACCCAATGATTCTCCTTGATGAGATAGATAAAGAAAGTGCCCATAACACAAATGGCCGATTGACTGATACTTTGCATCAACTGTTAGAAGCTGAGACGAGCACAAATTGGTTTGATGAGTATTTGCTCGGAAGTTGCAATTTCTCACGTGTAAACTGGATAGCTACTGCTAATTCGATTAACAATATAACCCAATCATTGCTTAATCGCTTTGATGTTATAGAAATCACGAAGCCAGCAAAAAAGGATTACCCCGCTATTTTTCATACTATGCTATTCGAACTAATGGAAAGCGTAGGTTTCAAACATTTCGAACATATTCTAAATTTTAATGATGGAGAAATTGAGACCGTGTGCAGTAAAGCTTCGTCTCCTCGACATTTAAAAAAACTGGTTGAATCGTTGACCACCATGAAACTTCGAACCATACGAGAAAGCGTACATTAGTAGTGTTGGATAAATTCTGTTTACATCAGCTCTCATTTTCTGTGAAGCGTAATATGTCCTTAACAGATATTTTTTATTAAGCGAAAATAAAAGGTTGCCAAACAAACGTCAAAACCACTTGGGATTTTTTTAAAAGATTATTCATTTAGCTCTTAACAGTTTCTTAGGAATCGAATAATAATTGTATTATTCAAAACAAATTGGAGAATCCAAATGCATATAACTGCAGAAAATATTATCGAACACCTTGAGCCAACCTATTGGGAAAAGCAGGGTATGAACTTATCTTTAATTAAAAAATTATTTAATTTATGCTCTTACGAGCTTCTCTACACTCAGATCATTTTACAAAATGAGGTAGAGGCGCCACCTAAAAAATATCTTGAAACTAATACTCCAAATAACATATATGATTTTTCGAATAAATTACCTAGCACAATATTACTAAATGAATATGAAGATGATTTAATAAATTTACTACAGAATGTCATCAGCTCATTTCAAAACCCTTCTTCAGAATCGGGGCAGCCTTTGGATTTTAATACATACATTCAATATTGTGAATCAGGATATAAAAGTTTCAATACAAGATTTTATGCTACAGGTTTATTTGATCCTTTCCATGATGAAAGCAACGAAGACTTTGAAGCATTTTTTAAAAAGAAGAACTAAAAAAGTAAAAAAGGGGCATATAGCCCCTTATTTAATTTAAATTATTTTAATTACTTTGTAATTCAGAAGCCAACTTTTCTAAATGGGTGTTAAGCTTAGTTCTTAACATATTCACTTTAATAATAATTTTAGTGACCCATATGGCGCCATAAATTATTCCAGATACTATTGCATAACTAATAATATCTCCTCTGCCGACATCTATAATGTGAGATTTCATTACAAACAATGCTATCCCAAAGGCTATTGCTACATTAAGAAATAAGTAAAATAAAAAATTGTTAGAGTTAATTTTAAAAATATTTGCTAGTATAAAATTTATATTAATGATCCAATGTTTTTTTGCACTGTGATTTACGAGCACCACTTCTTTACTTCCATCTTTTCCTTTTATTGAAGTGGATATCATTGATATTTTTTGACCAGGCCTTACTGCTACAGGTGAATCGTATAACTTTATATGTTTTTCTATATCATCATCCGTTTTATACCACAACTCATTGATCGTTTTTGTTGTAGAAGTAATTTTGACATCAGTATTATAACCTTGACCTACTGAGCCACCGCCTTTACCTGTGACTTCTGTTTTACTGTATTTATTCGTATCTAAAACTTCACCAGCCTCTGAAGCAAATTCAACAACCTTATTTTTATGAATAAAATCATCCATTTGATTTTTCCTTAATATTTTTTAACTGTTTTCCCATGAATTTAATTGCTAACACCTCTTTGGGATATTTAGCTATAAAATACTAAGGAATCCTTAGTATCCCGTCAAGCGAAATACTAAGACACTCTTAGTCATTACAAATCACTGATGTAAGTAATGGCTAACAAAATACCAATAAAACATCGCTTGAAAGAATTACGTATAGAGGCAGGATTGAGCCAGAAAAAACTGGGGATTCTTGCAGGTATTGATGAATTTTCAGCGAGTCCACGCGTAAATCAGTATGAAACGGGTAAACATGTGCCTGATTTTATTATGCTTAAAAGCTTCGCCAAGGTGCTAAAAGTGCCTACATGTTACTTTTATGCTGAAAACGATGATTTAGCCAACTTAATAAAGTTATACGGTAATTTCACACCCGATCAAAAAAAACAACTCACAAATAAAATCAGATCAATCAATGCGAAAAAATGATAATTCTGTGCCCATTTTTTTGAAGTGACACTATAAAACTCTATAGATTTACTTTAATGCACCTTAATCACTATAGTTAAAATAATATATTTATCAAACAGTTAGCAATTTAAAATGGATTAAAGTCAATTAAGGTTACTTAAAGGTATACATATAGTATGCTCTCCGAAGGCGAAGGTCACAGGTTCGACTCCTGTCAGGCGCGCCATTTATCGCTAAACCCTTCATTTTGGCCCACGGGGTGCTTTTGCTAACCTTTAGCCCATCCAATAAGATTTATATTGCGGGCTGGCAGTTATTACGCCCATTTTCTTTGGCTTTATAAAGCGCCTTATCTGCACGCATAAATAATGATTCAGCACTTTCGTCTTTTTTTATTTCTGCAA
>Ga0316209_1001627_pt1 | contig 21945 bp, 19 predicted proteins | sample 6monopyrite_MG_FD_204945 | JGI IMG/M metagenome (GOLD analysis project Ga0316209, IMG submission 204945) | Microbial mat bacterial communities from mineral coupon in-situ incubated in ocean water Damariscotta River, Maine, United States -... | ecosystem: Environmental > Aquatic > Marine >...
TTTTTATAACGAAATTAATGAGAGTTATGCAGATAAAAAGTTTTTAGCTCTGCGAACCTTTGCGTCCTTAGCGCCTTTGCGTTAGGTTTTATTTTTTTGAGAAAAGAGTATGAATGATAAAGTTGAACAACAACCTGTAGACGAAAATAAGTTAATTGCTGAACGCCGCCAGAAGTTAGCCGCTATCCGTGAAGCAGAAGGTTCTGCGTTCCCAAATGATTTTCGTCGTAATGTGATGGCAGGTGAATTGCAGGCTGAATACGGTGATAAAGAAAAAGATGAAATCGCTGAACTCAATATTCGGGTAAGTGTTGCTGGCCGTATGATGTTAAAGCGCGTCATGGGTAAAGCGAGTTTTGCAACGGTTCAGGATATGTCAGGTCGCATTCAGTTTTATGTTGCTCGTGATGATTTACCCGAAGGCGTTTATAACGAACAATTTAAAAAATGGGATATCGGTGACATCATTGGTGGCGAAGGTACACTAATGAAAACAAACAAAGGTGAACTCTCGGTTAAGTTAGACAGTATTCGTTTGCTAACTAAATCGTTACGCCCACTACCTGAAAAATTTAAAGGTATCTCTGATCAGGAAACCCGTTATCGTCAACGTTATATTGATCTTATTATGAATGAAGACTCGCGTAATACCTTTATTATGCGTTCAAAGATTGTTGCGCACATTCGTGAGTTTTTAACCAAGAAAGATTTTCTGGAAGTTGAAACGCCAATGATGCAAGTGATTCCTGGTGGAGCAACGGCTCGCCCGTTTACCACATTTCATAATGCACTCGATATGGATTTGTTTTTACGCATCGCACCTGAGCTTTACTTAAAACGTTTAGTGGTTGGTGGTTTTGAGCGTGTATTTGAAATTAATCGTAACTTCCGTAATGAAGGTTTATCAACGCGTCATAATCCGGAATTCACCATGATCGAATTTTATGAAGCGTATGCCGATTATAATGACCTTATGGATATCACCGAAGAAATGCTGCGGTCAATTGCAGAGAATGTTGTCGGTAAAACACAAGTGCCTTACCAGGGTGATGTTTATGACTTTGGCAAAGCTTTTGATCGTATGACGGTAAAAGAATCCATTCTGCATTTTAACGATGATATTACAATGGAAGAGTTAGATGATGAAAGCAAAGCCCGTGCTATTGCCGAACGTTTAGCTATTCCACTTAAAGACGGTTATGGTTTAGGTAAAGTTCAAATTGAAATATTTGAAAAAACGGTTGAACACCGTTTAATGAATCCAACTTTTATTACGGCTTACCCAACAGAAGTCTCTCCACTGGCGCGGCGTAATGATGGTGATCCGTTTGTGACCGATCGTTTTGAATTTTTTGTTGGCGGTCGTGAAATTGCAAATGGTTTTTCGGAGCTAAACGATGCAGAAGATCAAGAAGGCCGTTTTAAAGCCCAGGTTGCCGAAAAAGAAGCGGGTGACGATGAAGCCATGTTTTTTGATCAGGATTACATCACCGCATTAGAGCATGGCATGCCACCCACAGCAGGCGAGGGAATTGGTATCGATCGCTTAGTGATGCTCTTCACTGATGCACCCTCCATCCGCGACGTCCTCCTCTTCCCACATATGAGGCCAGAAGCGTAATTGTAAATTACGATTAGGGTCATACTAGATGAAACGCGAAGCGGTTCTTAAGTGCGCCCTGAAGGTTAACGCTAGTTACCCTGAGGAAGTGCCCTTGGGTGCGCCCAGAAACGCAATCATAGATTGCGGTTAGGGGAGTGCTCGACAAACCTTCTTCACAGAAGAAGGTTTATAAGTGAGGCCAGAAGCGTAATTATAAATTACGATTCGGGTCATACTAGACGAAACTCGAAGAGGTTTATAAGTGAGGCCAGAAGCATAATTATAAATTACGATTCGGGTCATACTAGACAAAACTCGAAGAGGTTTATAAGTGCGACCAGAAACGCAATCGTAGATTGCGGTTAGGGGAGTGCTCGACAAACCTTAAAGAGGTTTATAAGTGAGGCCAGAAGCGTAATTGATAAAGTGACATTATCACTCATTGATAAAAGGCAGGTTATCAATAAAGTGTAAGACTTTGTTGCCTATGTCTTTTATAAAATCATTTGCTGCGCGCGCAGGCGCATTTTTGTCCTTGTGGTCTCCGGCACAAAGTGAGCTCTTAAAATATTCGTGGAATGAATAAGCAAATAGCCTTTCTGCACCGACAAACTTGTTTTGATTAAGGCCAGAAATAACTTCATCATTAAATACTTTATCGCATTCGCAAGATAAATATCCCTTTTGCAGATAACACAGGTCATGTTTTTGGCAAGCTCGGTCCAGCTCATTGACGGGATCTTCAGCTTCTTCAATATTTTCTGGATGATTTGCGCCACACCAATTTCCATAGGTCGGCATAATGGCATCGGGATTTTCTGTATTGATTAAAATAGGGTCGGTAACAGGTTGATCTGCTCTAATTTCAACTGAAAATATGAGTAAAAATACAATTAAAAGATAAGGTTTTTTTATTGACATTTTTATCGGTAATAAATGCTTATTTAGCATTAACTCTTCCCCTTGAAGCAGCGACCTCAATATAAAGCATGGTGTTTTTTATGCAATAAAAAAGGCCAGCTAAAAAGCTGGCCTTTTTTAAACGAGTAAGAGGGCTAAATTACCTTATTTAGTCCAGTTACCGAAGTTTTCTGTCGTTTTTTCCTGACCGTCTTCAAAACCAGCGCTGTAAGCTTCAGTTACACGTTGTTCTTCACGTTCTGGGTTATTAACATAACCACCTTGCCATCCTTGTACGTATTCAGCGTCTACGCCCATTTCTTCCATTTTAGTGCATGCATCATAATATTCAGTGTTCATTAGTGTATCTCCTCGGAATAATCCAGTAATTATCTCAATTTACGAACAAATGTACAAATTCTTTATAAGCTTTTCCCTATATATCTGTATAGGTCATCAGAAGAAATCCGTATTTGTCGATGATATCGTCAAATCTTTCTCTGACTTGATGCTTAAATGACCATAGCTAAGTTATGGTCATATTATTCGGTGCCGAAGTATACAAAGACCTGAGATTCGACAATATATCCCTATAGGGCAGGTCGCCCTATCTAATGGATAATAACCAAGTTAGTGCGTCAGGTATGGATTTCAGGATATAATAGGCGGCTAATTGTAGACTGTTTTGAGAGAATTAAGATATGACAACCGAAGCCGCAGATATTGTAGAATTTAACAGCGCCATGGCCGCATTTGAGTCAAAGCACTTTTCCACAGCTATACAGCTCCTTTCACCGTTTGCGGAAAAGGGCAATGCAGACGCACAGCATCGCTGCGCCATTATGTTCCAGAATGGTTTAGGTGTGGCGGCAAACGAAGCAAAGGCACTGGAATATATGACTGCTGCTGCCGATCAAGGGCATGCTGTTGCACAACATGGGCTTGGGTTTATGTATATGGAAGGCGAGTGTGTTGAGAAAGACGCAGAAAAAGCCATTGAGTGGTTTTTAAAAGCGGCTGAGCAGGGCATGGTCGGCTCGATGACGACAATTGCCATGATGTACGAGCAGGGGAACGGGGTGGAGAAAGATCCCGAACTAGCAAAAGAATGGTACGCCAAAGCCGGCTTTTAAAATCTATCATCATTTTTGAGGGCATTCATTCTTATTTTATTGCCGATTGCTTAAGTGTTTCATCCCCCTCCCATTTGGGATAACCATCGACTTAGCATGGAAAGCTTAGTCGTATGGCTAGTTGTTTTATCAGGGGGTTAGGGGGAGGGGGAAATTAAAACTACCCCACCCTAGCCCTCCCCTTAAAGGGGAGGGGGATGCATTTTTTAGAGCGTTCTCAAAAAGAACATTAGAAATTTAAACTTACTTGTAAAAAAAGGTGGGTTTAAAAAAACTATATAATATTAATCAGATGGAAATTATGTAATGCGTCCAGCACATTTAAAAACGGTTTTAGACAAAGAATTTTTAAGTACCGAAGATGGTTTCCATACCCCGGTTATGTTGTGGGGTGCGCCAGGCGTTGGGAAATCTCAAATTATTTCTCAAATAGCGAAGAGTCATAATGCGCCACTAATTGATATTCGTTTATCACAAATGGAACCAAGTGACTTACGTGGTATTCCTTTTCGTGAAGGTGACAAAGTGGAGTGGGCGATCCCATCAATGTTGCCAAACGCCCAAACTCATGGCGAGCGTGGTATATTATTTTTAGATGAAATCACGTCAGCACCGCCAAGTGTTTCAGCGGCAGCCTACCAGTTAATTTTAGATCGTAAGTTAGGTGATTATGAAGTGCCTGAAGGCTGGGCGATTTTTGCAGCAGGTAATCGTCAAGGTGATCGTGGTGTGACCTATACTATGCCTGCACCACTGGCAAATCGTTTTTCACACTTTGATTTTGAAGTGAATGTGGATGACTGGGTCGCATGGGCTTATCGAAATAATATTGACGACCGGGTCATAGCTTTTGTACGCTTTCGTCCGGAGTTATTATTTGAATTTGATCCTGCGCATAATCCTGTTGCGTTTCCTTCGCCGCGTTCATGGGAATTTGCTCATCGTGCGGTACAAAAATTTGAACATCAAAATGATATTCGCTTAGGTGCTTTACAAGCTTGTGTTGGTCCTGCTGCGGGTATCGAATTGAATGCTTTTATTGCAAACCTCGATCAACTCCCCGATATTGCTGCGATTTTGAAAGGCGAACAGGTAGCTGCGCCAACTGAAATTGATTTGCAATATGCGGTTGCTTCCTCATTAGTTGGGCACGCGATACGGGTTCAGGAAAAAGAGGAAGCGCAAACTGTCCATGGCCATATCTTAAATTATGCCTCTGTCTTTCCGCAGCGTGAAATGGGGGTAATGTTAGTTTCAGATATGCATCGCGCAATTGGTAACGATATTTTCGCTGTGCCTGAGTTTGCTCAGTGGTCGAATGCGATTGCTGATGTACTTTTGTACTAAATGTACTCCGATACAAGCCTCTACAAATTTAATTTATATGTCTACGCTGAGATATGTTAAATCAAGTATATGTTAAATCAAGCTGAGCAAATTTTAAGTAAAGTTGAGCTCAAACTCACTTCTGCACGTACGCGTTTAATAATCGATAAACCTTTCTTAGGTGCTTTGGTTTTACGTTTGCCTATGATCGAGGCCGATCCTGAATGGTGTAAAACAACAGCAACCGACGCACGTAATTTCTATTACAATGCCGAATATATTGATTGTTTATCAATGGAAGAAACTCAATTCATGTTGTCACATGAAGCCTTACATTGCGCCTTATCACATTTTTCTCGCCGTCAGCACCGTGTCACCCATAAATGGGATCTGGCTTGCGACTATGCGATCAACCCACTGCTTGAAAAAGATGGTTTAACGCCGCCACCCGGTACATTACGTCTTCGTGAATACGAAGGCATGACAGCCGAAGAAATTTATCCCTTGATTGATGACCTCGATGATCAAGAGACATTGGATCAACATATTTATGATGATTCAAATTCAGATAGTGAAAATAACGTCGCACCGCCACCCAAAGATGACTCAGATGCGGATAACACACAAAAAGAAAAGCAGCCTAGCCAAGGTAAAGGCTCACAAAAATCTCCTGAACAAAAAGACAGTGGTGCTGGCAACTTGCCAACCGCTGATAAAGACGCTGATGGTGGGGGGAAGGGGAAGGCTGAGCCAAAAGATACCAATACAGGCAAAGGGGCAGAAAAACCACAACCATTAAGCCACCAGGAAAAAGAAAACTTAACCGTGCAATGGCAACAGCGTTTAGCCGGTGCCGCGCAGCAAGCCATGCAAGCAGGGAAGCTAGATGGTGAAATGGCGCGTATGGTGGATTTTTTATTGCAACCCCAACTACCATGGCGTAATTTAATTTCACGCTATTTAAACTCATTAGCACGTGATGATTACAGTTATACCCGGCCATCAACACGTCGCGGTGATCCGGCGATTTATCCCAGCTTACGCAGTGCACAGTTAGATATTACTATTGCGATTGATACCAGTGGTTCTATTAGCGTGACAGAAATCCAGGAGTTTGTTTCTGAAATTGACTCACTAAAAGCGCAAATGCGCGCCAAAGTGACACTCATTGCCTGTGATTCTGAATTAGCCAAAGACTGCCCATGGGTATTTGAACCCTGGGATGAGTTTATTTTACCCAAGAGTATTAAAGGCGGTGGCGGTACACGCTTTAGTCCGGTATTTGATTGGGCCAATACCCAGGATAAGTCACCCGATATTTTAGTTTACTTTACTGATGGCGAAGGTGAGTTCCCTAAAGTTGAACCCAGTTTTGATGTTTTATGGCTGGTGAAGGGTAAGAAGAAAGTGCCATGGGGGCAACGAGTTCAATTGAATTAGTATATCTATTTCCTTCCCCTCAAGGGAAGAAGATTGATTTTTGAATTTTATCCCCCTCCCGTTTCGGGATAACCACCGACTGAGCTAGAGAAGTCGGACGGCTAGTCGTTTTATCAGGAATAGGGGGACGAGCCCATGGACGGGCGAAGGTAGAATAATGCAGGAGCAATTATCGAGGGAGAATTAAAATCACCCCACCCTACGCTCCCCCTTAAAAAGGGGAGTGAATAAAGATTAAAAGAAAATATAAATGATAAATCTATCGAACGAAGACAATTTGAGAATGAACGTATTGCTGCATCAAGAGTTGCAGGCAATACGTATTGATGAATCTAAGATGGTTGTGTATGGCCTGTCAGAGAAGGGCGAAGCCACTGTCCCGTTGCAACCCAACTGTAAAGATGAAGTTTACATTAAACAAGTTAAAGAACTTATATCGACGCATGTTTTAGGTTCTCCAGGCGGTTATCCAATATTTTTACGCCGCTGGACACGTATGGGGCAATCGCGTACGAATGAAAGTTTAGAACGTTTGCTATTGCTTGGCGAATCAGAAGCGATTGTTGCGGTCGCTAATGCGGATGAACTTACAAATGAAATAGCACGCCGCGCATGGTGGGCAATGCCGACAGCTGAAAATGCACGTTGCTTATTACGTCATCAAGATGTTATTGAAGGCAGTATGGGTAAGGAACTTGCTGAATTTTTAGTCGAGTTTTTACCTTTTGAAGAAGAGCCGAGTGCAATGATTGAATCTGCGCGTTTGGTGTTACAAAAAAATCTTGTATCTGAAAAGGTACGTCATGATTTATGGAAAAAAGGTCAGCGCAAGAATGCTTTACTAGTCGGCTTTCTCAAGACGCTGCCCGATGAATTACCTGTCGAGTCAAAAAAACATAAAGCATTTGAAGAGCTAAAGAAAAAACTGAGTTCATTAAATAATAATGTTTATTCTAAGATACTTTTGCGGATTTTAAGCAAGGAAGGTCAGGCCTACCTAACAACCATTGAGTCTGTTATGAAAAAACCCTCTAATCAGGATGTGGTAATTTCATTATTTAACACAATGCGTGAATACTTTGAGTCAATACGCCCGAACGATATTGCATACCAAGATATTGGAATGTTGTTAGATGATACAACCCATTATATTGATATTAGTGCCACTCAAACTGATTTCTTAAAAAAAGTTTTGCATGAAGTTCCTGAGTTATCAGAAAAAATAAAATCAATAACAATTTTATCGTTGGTTGGTGAATCTTTAACAAATCCCGTATTTTCAAGAACAGATGCTATTGGTTCTTTAATGAGAAAAAAAATTAGCCATTTAACGAGCCCTTTATTAAAAGAAATATCAATATTAAAAGGGGAGTGATCTTCTTTAAATGCTGCTTTAAGACAGAAAGGAATTTTCAGCTGTCTTAGCAGCCAGCAAAATACGTATAAATAGTACGTTTAACTTCCTCAACACAACTTTCTTTATAAATATATCTTTCGTATTTCTTTATTCTTTCTCTTATTCCTATAAACCGAAAGGTTATTGTCTATAATTAGTATAAGGTTTAACAAAATATCATACTTATAATTCATCCAGTTTTACGGAGTTTTGTATAAATGACTAATGACTCTTTACTCGGAAAAAATGACCTTATAGCGATACTCGATGGTATGGTGGAGGGAATTATTACTATAAATGATAAGGGAATCATTCTTAGCTTTAATAAAAGCGCTGCAACCATCTTTGGTTACACTTATAAAGAAATTATCGGCCGGAACGTCAGTATACTGATGCCAGAGCCGGATAAAACACGTCACGACGGCTATCTTAAACGTTATATTACCACTGAAGATGCCCACATAATTGGAATTGGTCGTGATGTTACTGCGATTAGAAAAAACGGTGAGCTTTTTCCTTTACGCCTTTCAATAAGCGAATATCCTGCCAAGGTTGAAGGTGAAAGATGGTTTATTGGTTCTTTCCTGGATACGACTTTACAAAAACAACAAGAAGAACAGCTCAATCGCAGCATTAAAATGGAAGCCATAGGCAAACTGACAGGAGGGATTTCACATGATTACAATAACATGCTGGGGGTCATACTGGGATATTCAGAATTGTTATTGGATGAGCTAAAGGAAGATCCCAGGCTTTTGGGATACATGGAGCATATAAAGCATGCAGCGGAACGCGGAGCAGAACTGACAAGTAGCTTATTGACATTTTCAAGTGTAAAAACGACTTCAAGAGAGAAAGTGAATATTAATGAGGTTTTGAGCACATATTATAAAATGTTGGAAAAAACGATAGCGACGAATATTCAGCTCGATATAAACCTGGATGATAATTTATGGCCTACGTATATTAATAAGGGAAATTTAGAAGATAGCATTTTGAATATGAGCATTAATGCAATGCATGCAATGCCAGAAGGAGGAACACTTAAGTATAAAACATCAAATATTCAGGTTAGTACGTTAGATTCACAAGTTTTAAATATTGTTAAGGGAGATTATATTAAATTTCAGATTTCAGATACGGGAATTGGCATGGAGAAAGAGGTTGCCTCTAAAATATTTGATCCTTTTTTTACAACGAAAGGGGATAAAGGTACGGGGCTTGGTTTAAGTCAGGTATATCGTTTTATAAATAATTCAAATGGCGCTATTCGCTTGTATTCAGAACCAGGATATGGGACATCCTTTACGATTTATTTTCCCAGATATATAGAAAATAAAGAAAATTCAAATACTAAAGAAGAGGCATCCGTCGAGCAAGAAGAACAAACTGTTTCAGGAAATATACTGGTTGTTGACGATGAAATTGCAATAGGAGAGTTGAATGACAAAATTCTTAGCTCAGCAGGTTATACTGTTTTCTGTGCAGCAACAGGTAAACAGGCCCTGTCGATTCTTGAGAAAGAAAATATTGATATAGTGTTAAGTGATGTAATCATGCCTGAAATGGACGGTTATGAATTAGCATATAGGATTAAACGTGAATATCCTGATGTAAAAGTCCAGCTTTGTAGCGGGTTTGCTGAAAACCGGGGCAATGCTGTTACAGATGAAACGCTACACGAAAACTGCTTGCATAAGCCTTTTACTAGTAATGAACTCCTTCAGCGGATTAACGACTTATTACAGTAATGCATAACCAAATAAATTTAATCAACGACACCTGTTGTTCGCTCAGGGTCGTTAAAAATATTTCATCATTCCAGTTATAAAAACAGCCATTCTTTTTGATTTTTCATTTTATCTTTATGGATTTTATTATTTATTTCTAAGTAACAAGTGGTAAGTTCTGCAGGCTTTAATAGAAGCGTAAACTCTTTTAATTCATCACGTCGAAATGCATGAATAATAAGTTTTTCATTAGCCGGATAACTGTTAATTATTTTATCAATATTTGATTTATTAACCTGTAAGTTATTTATTGCAATAATAGTATCACCAGCAGAAAGGCCGGCGAGTTCAGCACTTTCTTCGTTAAAGACTTGTATGATTTTTACGCCAACAGGATCAGCCGCGAAACGCGCACCAATGGAGGCAGTAACTTGCGGATTATCTTTGTTCGCTTTACCACCTTTGTCATCAACAGAGATCGTAGGGCGTAAATTAAAATCAACCCCAAACTCCGAAAGTAAGCTTTTTAGTGGAAGATCCTCTACACCATATAAATATTTCTTAAAGAAAGTAGATAGATTAACTCCGCTTACTTCGCTGGCAATACGTTCAATTTCACCTTCAGCGAGACCAATTTCTCGCTTTCCATAGTTTAACCACAGATGCCTCATAACATCATCGAGCGATTTAGCATTTTTCGTTTCTTTGCGAATAGTTAAATCTAAACATAGAGCAAGTAGTGCGCCTTTTGCGTAATAGCTTACAATATTATTTGCTGCGCTTTCATCTTGTTTGTAGAATTTTGTCCATGCCTCAAAGCTGGATTCAGCAATACTCTGTTTAAAACGCCCTTTGCCACGCAATACGCGGGTAATGGTTTGGCCCAGTAACTCCAGGTAACTCTCAATTGAAATAACTTTACTGCGAACTAAAGCCAACTCATCATAGTAAGAGGTAATCCCCTCAAAAGCCCAAAGCTGCTGGGTATAGGTCTCTTTTGTTAGATCATAAGGCATGAAGTTGGCAGGTTTGATGCGCTTAATATTCCAGGTGTGAAAATATTCATGGCTACACAAACCAAGGTAGTTTCTGTATTTTTCATTGGGCTCATCTGGTTCGGTTACTAATGGTAAATCATCACGGCTACACATCAGGCTGGTCGAACTGCGGTGTTCCAGGCCGCCATAACCATCGCCTGTCACCATTGTCATGAAGATATATTTTTCGAGTTGAGGCAGCTCACCAAACATTGTGCAATGTGTTTGACATATTTTTGTCAAGTCACTTTTTAAACGTTTACTGTCATAACGACATTGTCCGGTAAAAGCCATTCTATGTGTGGTGCTTTCGACTTCGAATTCAAATTCTGACTGTGTACCAATTTCTACGGGGTGGTCAATTAAGTCGTCATAGTTCTCTGCTTTATATGTTCCGAACCCTGATGAACTTGTTATTTCGTTTGCTAAAGAGGTTGTTACTTTCCAGTCAGCATATTTTGGATCAAGTGGCTTTTCAATTTCAAGATAGCAGTTTTCACTTTCAAAATCGTGTGGCATTAAAAACAGGCTGCTGCCATTAAAAAAAGCATGTGTCATGTCAAAATGTGCACTTCTTACCGACAAGTCCCAGGCATAAACGTCATAGCTTAAAGTAAGTTTGGATGTGGTGGGTGCTATTTTCCATGTACTCTTATCCGTTTTTTCAATTTTGATTGCTTTATTATTCGAGCTGGCACCTATAGTAATAATGTTTTTCGCAAAATCGCGAATCATATAACTACCAGGAATCCAGGCAGGCAATGAAACTATTTGTCCTTCTTTATCGGGGTGACTAATTTCAAGAGTGACTCTGAAGGTGTGTGCGTGTGGATTGTGTAAACTTACAGTATATTTAATGGTCATTTTGTTATTTTAATATAAAGGTGGACATGGTTTTTATTAATTTTATTTGTACTATAAACAATCTCATCAGGAAAGTGTTTTATTTGTTGACTTGAAGAGACTTCCAGCCATTCGCCGGTTTTACCAACAATAGTGGTGTCGAGTTTAGTGTGTTCTATTGCATCAGCAATATTATTGCTGAATGATGAGGCATTAACACCGACCTGGATAATAGCCTGACCATCAAACTCATGAACTTTAAAAAGGTAGTTTTGTCCGGTTTGTTTATAACGTATTGACTCTGTAACTGAACCATCAGCAGAGCGTGTACGTTCATGGATGGGAATGGAAGTACCTGTGTTTAATCTTACCCATTGACGTTCGATGATTGACATGGATTGTGAAACGTTATTCCTGTTTAATTCATAAGTATTTTTTGATTCTTCAAAATTTAATTCTTTCTTCGAGGCGATAAATTCAAGGGTAAGAGGAATGGTTGCTGTGTCTAACTTCTGAATGAGTTTAACAGTATTTTTAGTCTTCTTTTTTGCCCCCTTTATAATCAGCGTGTTATTGCTGGTGTTTGCAGATAGTGCATGTTCAGTTAAAGGTTTAAGAATGCTGACAGCTTCTGTTACATCAATATACTTTAACTGCACCGTGGTGAACTGCTCTTGTTTCGCCAGAGCATTTATACTGCTAAGCAGTAAAACAAAAGTAACTATCAATTTCATTATTTTTTACCCAGTTTCATGTCATAGTGGGGGATACCGGCATCCATATACACCCCGCTTGAAATAGTAAAACCCTGTTTTTCATAAAAGCCGACAGCATGTTCCTGGGCAGATAATTGTATATTTGTCATTGATTTTTCACCTGCCAGATTAATCATAAAATTAAGCATGTTCTTACCAATACCAGAGTTACGATATTCGATAAGCACGGCCATTCTGCCTATATGACCATCACGCAATAAACGTGCCGTTGCGACGGCTTTGTTATCAATATAAGCCAGAATATGTACAGAATCAGTATCAAATTCATCCCATTCTAATTCAACGGGTACATTTTGCTCTTCTATAAACACTTTTGTACGTATATATTGGATGTCAGCCAGGCTCTTATCAAAGTCAACAATTTTTATATTATTATTACTCATGCAACAGCTCATTGTCGAACTCAATAAAACCTGAATTATACAGTTTGCATAAAAATGCGAGTCCGATTTTATTATCCATATAAGGTTTTAGTGTTAGATAAGTATAAGTCGTTTGATTACAAAAAAGCATTGTAATATCACTTTCATCTTTATATATATTTTGTTTTGTACCGTTGATATAAAGAGCAATAGTATCGTCTTTGTTTTTAATATAATTGGCTCTAACGGTTGCAGGCCGGCGGAGATTACTGTTTTTGATTTTTTCTAAAAATTCATCTGTTGTTAAACTGTTTTCAGTGGGTTCACTCTCATCATTCAGGTAGTCTGTAATAAAACCTCCAAACCAGTCAGCTATTTTTGATGTGTCTTTAAAGTGTGAAAGCAACAGCTGTTGAATCTTACTGATTGCAGCAGAAGATATTTCACCAGGATTATTTTGCTGTCTTAATTCAGGATCCTGGTAGCGCAAGTCATCTGTTAGTGTTGTTATATGTTCATCAATATAAGATGAAAGTAATTCAGCATGAGAGGGGGCTCTAAAACCTATTGAAAAAGTCATACAGTCTTCCATACCGATGCCATAGTGTGCAATATTGGGGGGAAGGTATAACATATCACCTGCTTCAAGAACCCATTCTGATTCTGCAGTAAAATTTTTAATAACTTTTAAAGCTGAGTTTTTCTCAAAATCATCCTCCGTTACTATTGTCTCACTGATCATCCACTTACGCCTGCCGCTGGCTTGTAATAAAAAAACATCATACTGATCAATATGAGGGCCAACACTACCTTCGGGGACGGCATAACTGGCCATGAGATCATCTACGCGCCAGCTCGGTATAAAATTAAATTGCTGTAGTAAGTCATCTAACTCAGGAAAAATTTTATTTAAACCCTGAATTAATAATGTCCAATGGCTTTTAGGTAGCTTAGAAAACCTTTCTTCTAAAAAAGGACCGTTTTCCAGATTCCATTTAGGTTGGTGTTTTTGTTCTAAAATAATCCGTGATTCAACAAATTCTTCACAAGCGAGACCGGCAAGTTCTTCTGCAGATATGGGAGACTGGTAATGTGGAAAGGCAGAGCGAATTAATAGTGGCTTTTTTTGCCAATAGTGAAGTAAAAAGTCATTAATATTTATATTTTGTATCAAAGGGTATAGTAATGATGTTGAGAAATTAAAAGAGCTCGATATCGCTTTCGCTTATAACAATATCATCTATTTCTTTTTTTTCCAGTAAGGCTTCAAAATAACTGACTTTATTTCTTCCACTATCTTTTGAATAATAGAGTGCTTTATCAGCACGTTCAATAATGGTTGCGAGAGGGATGTCATTGGTAAATGCGCAAACACCTATACTAACAGTGACTTTGTTATTTAATGGAAAATTTATTTCCTCAATACTCTTGCGAAAGCGTTCCAGTATGCTCAGTGCTTGTTCTGCGCTTACGTCTTTTAATAAAGCAGCAAACTCTTCGCCACCATAACGAAATAATAAGTCAATATCACGAAAGGTATTTTTTATTGCATTAGAGAATAGCAGTAATATTTCATCGCCGTAGATGTGACCAAATTTATCATTTATCCGCTTAAAGTAATCAATATCAAGCATTGCAAAATAATATTGCTTTTTTTCGTCGTCAGAGCGTTTTTCATACTTTAAATCATTGTGAATTTTCTCAAGCTTGTTATCAAACGCCAGCCTGTTATACAGGCCTGTCAGAGAATCAGTGTCTTTATTTCTTAACAAGTATACCTGGTTGTTATAAACGTCAAGCAGGGTATTAACATAATCCTCATCAATTATGTTGCTATTAATAGTAATTAATAATCCTCTGTTTGAGCGTTCAGCTTCAATACTAAACACCTGCACATAATCTTCCGTAGGAAGAAATGTAAAGCTTTCAAATTTATTTTTTTCTTTATTGTTTTGAAGTTTAACAACCTTCTTTTTTTTATCTTTACAGCGTGAATCTAAAAGTACCGGAGAAAATGATTGCTTGCTGGAGTCATATAGACTATAGCCTTGTTCGTACAGATAGATTTCACCCCCTGGTTGAAACCTGTCTATGACATCAAGCAATGCGGCACGAAGTTTTTCTATGTTGTCCTGGCGAACTAAATGCAGTACATCTTTAACCGGGCAATCTACCGTATTTGTTATTAATTCGCCCATAATAGTAGTTACAGTGTTTTAGTTTGTTCAATTGCATTACCAATGTATGACATTGGCGTTAGAAGAATGAGCTGATTTTTTGCCTCTGCAGGAATCTCCAGTTTTGAGATAAAATCTTTAAAGTCTTGTTCGGTAACTCTTTGACCCCGTGTTAATTCTTTTAATTTTTCATAAGGCTTTTCAATACCATAACGACGCATGACCGTTTGAATCGGTTCTGCTAAAACTTCCCAATTCGTATCTAATGTATTATGTAAAGCATCACTATTAACTTGTAATTTGCTAATGCCGCGAAGTGTTGATTGATAAGCGATTACACAGTGAGCAAAACCTACACCAAGGTTACGCAGTACGGTTGAATCCGTTAAATCACGCTGCATTCTTGAAATGGGCAACTTCGCAGACAAGTGTGAGAAAATTGCATTTGCAATACCAATATTGCCTTCAGAATTTTCAAAATCAATCGGGTTTACTTTATGTGGCATAGTGGATGAACCGACTTCGCCGGCAATCGTTTTTTGCTTGAAAAAACCCATTGAAATATAAGTCCAAATATCGCGATCGAAATCCATGACAATATTGTTAAAACGTGAGAAGGCATCAAAGAGCTCAGCCATATAATCATGAGGTTCAATTTGAATAGTATACGGGTTTTGTTCCAGGCCCAGACTCTCAATAAAGTTTTTACTAATCGAAGCCCAGTCCAAATTTGGATAGGCCGATAAATGCGCATTGTAATTGCCCACTGCACCATTGAGTTTGCCTAGTAGTGGAACAGATTTTATTTGTTTAATTTGGCGTTGCAAGCGGTATACAACATTGGCTATTTCTTTACCAACAGTAGTTGGTGAAGCTGGCTGGCCATGTGTGTGTGCCAACATCGGCTGCCCGGCTAATTCTTTTGCCAGCGATGTTAATGCATTGACTAACTCATCGATAAGTTGAAGCATAACCGTGTCACGTGCTTCGCGTAGCATTAATGCATGTGATAAATTATTAATATCTTCAGAGGTGCAAGCGAAATGAATAAACTCGTTGACTGCTTCAAGCTCTTTATTTCCTGCAATTTTTTCTTTGAGTAAGTATTCTACTGCTTTAACATCGTGGTTAGTGGTATTTTCAATTTCTTTGACCCGAAGTGCATCCTGTTCTGAAAAACCATCAACAATGCCGTTAAGTAATTTTTGAGTTTCTGCTGAAAAAGCCGGGACTTCGGTAATGTCTTTAATGCTCGCCAAATGTTGTAACCACCGTATTTCAACTAAAACACGGTGACGGATCAAACCATATTCACTAAAAATAGGGCGCAATGCTGCGGTTTTGCTGCCATAGCGACCATCTACTGGTGAAATTGCGGTTAACTGACTAAGATCCATTACTTTTCCTCGAAGCACATTATACAAAGTCTTTATGATACCCTTATTTTTAAATAAATGATATTACGGCGTAATTTCTGAGCACTATTTCTTCAATAAAATCATAAGGATATCAAGGTATTAGTAATTTTTTAGTTAAATTTAGTTAAAAAAACCCGTTGATCTCGATATTTGTTTTATTCACACATTTAAGTCCACTTTAGTGCAGAAATATTCACTTTATGCTATTTGTTTATATGATGGGGAATAAGGCGTTTAATGTGGTTGTTACTGTGTCTATTGTGGAAGGAGTTTAAAGCGTTAATATGTATTTGATTGAATATTCGTGATTATGTTTTATATTTAAAAACATTTTACTAAAAGTAAAAATTTAAAGACTATATATTATTATTCTGTCTATTATTATTCTCTGGTTGCCTGTGTGTTTGTTATGCTTTTTTTGTCTTTACAGTTAGGACAAAATAGATCACCTAACTCATTAATTGACCAGCCAGCTTTGATTCCTGTTTCTAATGAACCTTCAAACCATGCTCGTCCATCGCTATTTCGTCTCCCATCATATTGACGTCTAACATTGTCATTATGACGTCCCTCTGTTCCACGTCGGTCATTTACGCTGCATCTGGGATTTAATGTGCGTATAGCCTGAGGGTTACATTTATCACAAAATATAAAAGTACGAACACTCATAGTGTTATCTCTATATTGTTTATCTAAGTTGTATTTTGCTAAGGGGGGCGAACATTATAATACTTAAAAAGCTTGTAATGACTATAGCAGATATTTTTGTAATATCAATCCTGCAAATAATATTATTAAAGCTAAAAAAGCCCGACATAAATTGTCGGGCTTTTAAAGGGGTGTGTGATTTTACGATGCTAACTGCCGCAGTACGTAGTGTAATATACCACCGTTTCGCATATAAATAATTTCTTGTGGAGTATCAATGCGCACTTTAGCATTAAAGGTTATATCGCCTTTATCGCTCGAGGCAACGACTTTGACTTCTTTTGCCTCACCGTTATTTAATCCGCTAATTGAAATTACTTCATGGCCGGTTAAGCCTAAGCTTGCAGCAGTATCACCTTCATTAAACTGCAGTGGCACTATCCCCATACAAACAAGGTTTGTACGATGAATGCGTTCATAGCTTTCTGCGATAACCGCTTTCACACCTAACAGACGAGGCCCTTTTGCTGCCCAGTCGCGAGATGAGCCTGAGCCATATTCTTTACCTGCGATAACAATACTGGCAACGCCTTCTTTTTGATACTCCATTGCTGCTTCATAGATAGATGTTTGAGTAGCTTGCGGAAGCTTTAATGTAATACCCCCTTCAGTCCCCGGAGCCAGTAGGTTACGTAAACGAATATTAGCAAAGGTACCGCGCATCATCACTTCGTGATTACCACGACGAGAACCGTAGGAGTTAAAATCTGCTGTAGCAACACCATTATCCATTAAGTATTGACCTGCCGGACTGTCTTGCTTGATTGCACCAGCGGGCGAAATATGATCGGTGGTTACGGAGTCACCTAATAAGGCAAGTACGCGCGCGCCTGTGATATCGTCAACTGTACCGGCTTCTTTACTCATATTAGTAAAATAGGGTGGGTTCTGCACATAGGTTGAATCATTCTGCCAGTCAAAGAGTTGACCATCGGGAGACTGAAGATTGAGCCAACGTTCATTTCCTGCAAAAACATTTTTATATGAGGAAGTAAATTGTTCACGGGTGACGTTTGCAAGTACGACTTCCTGTATTTCATGTTGCGTTGGCCAAATGTCTTTTAAGTAAACATCGTTGCCGTCTTTATCTTTGCCTAAGGAATCGTTTTGTAAATCAATGTCCATGGTTCCGGCAATCGCATACGCCACCACTAAAGGTGGTGAAGCCAGGTAGTTCATACGTACTTCTGCATGTACCCGGCCTTCAAAGTTACGGTTACCTGAAATAACAGAGGTAACGGTTAAGTCTTCATCACGAATGGCTTTGCTTACCTCAACAGGTAGTGGTCCCGAGTTACCAATACAGGTAGTACAACCATAACCAACTACGTTAAAACCTAATGCATTAAGATCATCCATTAAGCCGGCATGTTCCAAATAGTCTGAAACAACGCGTGATCCAGGGCCTAATGACGTTTTAACCCAGGGTTTAACATTTAATCCAAGTGCATGAGCTTTACGCGCAACTAAACCAGCACCTAACATAACGGATGGATTTGACGTGTTTGTGCAAGAGGTAATAGCTGCAATAACCACTGCGCCATCTTTAATTTCAACATCTTGTCCGTTCATTTGTGTAGCAGCAACACCAGCACTTGTTGATTTACGTTCTGCTTTTAGTGCTTTTAACGAGTCACCAAACATTGTTTTTGACTTGCTCAGTGGCACACGATCCTGAGGACGTTTTGGCCCCGCCATACTCGGTTCAACACCTGAAATATCGAGTTCGATAGTTGAGCTGAACTTTGCTTTTACGCTATCTTTGCTGCGGAAAAATCCTTGCGCTTTTGCGTAAGCTTCAACCACCGCAATCGATTCTTCGTCACGACCTGATAAACGTAAGTAAGTAAGTGTTTCATCATCAATAGGGAAGATACCACAGGTTGCACCATACTCAGGTGCCATATTGGCGATCGTTGCACGATCAGCCAGAGGCAATGAATCTAAACCTTCACCAAAGAATTCAACAAACTTACCAACAACACCGTGTTTGCGTAGCATTTCAACAACAATTAAAACTAAATCAGTTGCGGTTGTGCCCTCAGGTAACTGACCTTTTAATTCAAAGCCAACAACTTGTGGAATTAACATTGAAATTGGTTGGCCTAACATCGCTGCTTCAGCTTCAATACCACCCACACCCCAGCCCAATACGCCAAGACCATTGATCATGGTTGTGTGAGAGTCTGTTCCGACTAATGAGTCAGGATAAACTTGCATCACGCCATCATTTTCCTGAGTAAAAACGGTACGGGCTAAGTATTCAAGATTGACCTGATGCACGATACCCGTTTCAGGTGGCACCACTTTGAAATTTGAAAAAGCTTTTTGTCCCCATTTCAAAAAGGCATAACGCTCCTGATTACGGCTGTATTCTAAGGCTTCATTTTCTTCAAAGGCATTTTTATTACCAAACTTGTCGACCTGTACCGAGTGATCGATAACTAATTCTGCTGGTTGCAGGGGATTAATTTTATTAGGGTCGCCACCGAGGTTTTTCATTGCATCGCGCATTGCAGCCAAATCAACTACGGCAGGGACACCGGTAAAATCCTGCATTAATACGCGGGCCGGGCGAAATGCAATTTCCTGACTAGGAGCGGCCTTTGGATCCCATGCCGCTAAGGCTTCAATATCCTCTTTATTGACAGTTAAGTCGTCTTCAAAACGCAATAGATTCTCTAATAAGATCTTCATAGAAAAAGGCAGGTTCTCGGAGCCTTTAATTGCACCCAGACGGTAATATTCGTAGTCGCGTCCATTTACCGTTAGCTTGTCACGAGAGTTGAAACTGTTACTCATACTATCTCCAGTAATAAATCACCTTGATAAAACAAGGTGACTAATTGATTGAATTGTTAATTATTGCTGTTTTTATATGCCTACAATCCGCCATTATAGCCTTATATTGGCTTTCATGTGAGCCTTATCTGGTTTTAAAAGTTAAGACAGAATGGGGTTATAAAGCGGATATTAACCAAATATTGGGGGCTAACAGGTCTAACCGGTCAGTTTTTAGAAATAATTGAATTCACTATTTGATTTAACGCATTAATTGTTTCAATAGGTAATCCTGCAGAAATTTTTTCCTGAACAAGTTCTACTTCCTTTCTTGCCAGTGATAATCGCCTTTGTCCTGACTCCGTTAATCTTATATAAAAGGACCTTTTATCTTTTGGATTGTTTTTATGTTCAATAATATCTGCTTTGAGCAGCTCATTGGCCAGAATACTCATTGTTGCCCGGGTAACATTTAAATATCGACTTAAATCAGAGACGGTAATATTTCCTGAAACTTCTAAAAATAACATGGCGCGATATTGAGGTATGCGTAATCCTGAATACATTAATGCCATATTTAATTTTTTCTCAAATAGCTGTGTCGCCTCGAGCAATTGAATAATGTGCAGTGTTTCCATACAAACCTTATCTTTTTATAAATAGTTAGTTAGCCTAACAATCAAAAAACAGGTACACAATATTATCTTATTTTTATAGTCTTATATAGCTTTTCGTGTACAGGTGAATATAAGTCATAGTTTAGTCTATTTATAATTATAAGGAGCAATGTTATGAGTGCTGTAATTGAAAGAAGTAATGTTAATAATGATTTATTAATTAAAAAAATTGATTCAATGGAGTCTCAATTAAAAGAGATGGAAAAGAAAATCCCGGATGACAAAGTATCTATAATTGTTTTATCAGGAGACTTTGATAAAGCCATGGCTGCTTTCATGATGGCTAATGGTGCTGTAGGAATGGGAATGGAAGTGACGATGTTTTTTACCTTTTGGGGCTGCTCTGTTATAAAAAAAGAAAGGAGACTAAGAGGTAAAAAGTTTACACATAAACTTGTCAATATGATGATACCTGCAAACAGTAAAGCGCTGGGGCCGTCTAAAATGTCCTTTGGTGGTTTCGGGCGTAAAATGTTTAATTATTTAATGGATGGGCAAATGTCATCTCTCGAGGAGCAAATAGAAATTGCTGTTGAAGCAGGGGTTAAATTTCAGGTTTGTTCTCCATCATTGGGAATGATGGGATTTGATGAAGATGAGTGGGCTGTGCCTGTGGACATTTGTGGCGTTGCAGCAATGTACGAGGTCGCACTTAATGCCCGAACGGCTTATTTTATTTCATAAGGTTGCGTATAGAGATAACAACCTTTCTATCAGAGTAGATTCGTTGTTATCTTTATATAAACAATATCAGGCATTAATAGCTTAAATGTTTTTTTACTTCTTTAATGTAACGACTGCGCTGAAATAAAATATGCCAGCGTCGACCACCGAGTTGCTGCCATAAAACCGCAGAGCGTATTCCTGCCAGAAGTACTGTTCTGATTTTGTTTGATATTGAGGTCGTTTCAAGATAACTCTGTTCACCATTGACCATAATTCGTGGGCCAATTTCGCTGATTGTACGGCTATATAAATCTGCAAGATTAGAAATAACGTTTTCATGCGTTATTGTAAAATGCTCTGACTGGCGTGTTGCTAAATCGATACCTGTTGCAAGTGTTTCTAGCATATCGTTTTTTTTCATTAACTGCCTTTCTAAAAAAAGCATGCTGACAACATAACGAGCGATATCAATATTTCGTTTATCACTGTCTTTACCCAGTTGGTTTAACAAGGTTTGAAAACCAGCTGAAAGATTACTTACCTTTCCATAGATCTGTACAACATCACTGGCATCTGTTTCAAAAATACTTTGAATACTTATTTGTAATTCATCATCTGAAATAGTGCCTTCATTAGCTAAAGTATTCACTAAAGCGGCAGCACGGAATACACCGGAAAGTGCCAGTGTACGTAATTCAAAATTATTCATATATAAAATTCTTATAGATAGTTTATAAAAGGGTATTGGATAAAATCGTACCGCCACCTAAACATTCTTCATTCTCATAAAAAACGATGGCTTGCCCGGGTGTGATAGCCCATTGTGGTTCGTCAAAATGAATATACCAGCTTTGACTTTGTTCTTTGTACTCAACTAAACAAGCAGCATCACTCTGACGATAACGTGTTTTTGCTGCGCAACGAAAAGATAAAGAGGGCGCTTTACCTTGTACCCACGACATCTCGTTCGCC
>Ga0316209_1001630_pt1 | contig 21885 bp, 17 predicted proteins | sample 6monopyrite_MG_FD_204945 | JGI IMG/M metagenome (GOLD analysis project Ga0316209, IMG submission 204945) | Microbial mat bacterial communities from mineral coupon in-situ incubated in ocean water Damariscotta River, Maine, United States -... | ecosystem: Environmental > Aquatic > Marine >...
TATTTAAATCGCTGTCATCCTGAACGATAGAGAAGGATCTTATACACTGCCATTTAAGATCCTTCTCTATCGTTCAGGATGACAAAATTAATAACTAAAGTCTTGCACTGAAAGTGCATAGTTTTTAATAGCGACCTGGGGCAATAAAGGTGGCACTGACTAAAGCAAACCTCTAAAAGCAATTAGCGCCAGAGCCAGTCCAGCAGCACCTGTCAGGCTATTGAATTGGCTCTTCATATTCTGAATAACCAGTTCACAGCCATAAAACAAAATAATTATCTGCACCACCATCCATATCATACTCGAGGCTCCATGATCAATTCCTGGCGCAAGACCTACGATCATAGCTAAAATAACGACTAAATAATCCAGAGGTGTAATCTGAAATTGATCTTTTACCGTAATACGAATTGTTATAAAGGATATAACGGTAATTATCACAAAGTATGTATAGACCAGGCTAACCTGCTCCAATAACCATAATGGAGGATATGTTGATAATAGATACACAGAAAAACCTATCGTAACAAACATCAACAGTCGATACAGATTATCTCCTAGCAAGTTTAACGCTACCGTTACCACCAGCAACGCAAACAATACGAAAGACGACACGCCAAGATCTATAGGTACTTCTGTAGACATAATTGCAGCTGATATAATAAACAGTGACATACCTGCCTTAAGTATTCGGTACGGAAGAATAGATAATTTTTCATGTTTTTCTAATACTGCAGACAATATTGTAGGGGATTCCTGCTTTCCTCTGTGCACACACCAGGCGACCTTCTCGGAATAGTTAATAATCGAAAATAGCAGCACACACAACCCTAAATAAAAACTTATTAACAAAAGGTCACTTTCATAAGGCAGTAATGCTGCACTAACAACTAACACAATCTGAATAGAGTAAATAATCATCACTGACTCGTAATGATAGAAACCACGAGCCAATAGTCGATGGTGAAGGTGATCTTTAGCAGCAACGACCAGACTATCCCCTCTCCTCGCACGCAAATAAAACACTGCCATACTATCAATTATCGGCAGACCCAATATTAATAAGGCAACAACGGGGCTGACAATTGGATTGATTTGTTGAGTCAGGTGGACAGCTAATACAGCCAATACAAATCCTAGTGTTTGGCTACCTGCATCCCCCATAAATATTCTTGCAGGGTGTGAATTAAAACGTAAGAAACCGAAAATACCACCGATAGTTGCCGCAGCGATACCCATCGCAACATCACCTTCAAATAGATACGCCAAATAAATGATCCCAGCTAGTGATATAAGCGCTTCACCTCCTGCAAGACCATCCAGTCCATCAGATAAATTTAACGCATTGACCATACCGACTATCGCGACAACAGTAAATGGCTTTCCGAGATAGGCTGGTATGTCGGCATCCCCAATAAATGGTAAATGATGAACATAAATATCACCGTAAAAAACAACTATCATTGCGGCGAGTAGCTGCCCTATGAATTTATAAACTGGACGTATATTTTTAGCATCATCCCATGCGCCAAAGACCAACAGGACTGAACAACCAACTATGAATGATATGCTTAATTTTGAAAAATCCAGCCACACAATTAATGGAACCAATATACCAAGTACGATCCCAATACCGCCAGACCTCGGAATAGCAACTGAGTGAACCTTGCGTTTGTCTGGGCTGTCGACCATACCTATATATGGCGCAATACGCATCATTACAGGGATAATAGCCATGCAGATCGCCATAGCCATAATGGCGACTAACAGATAAAAACTAAGATCATTAGGAGTCATGTAAAATTAATAAATTTAGAATCAGTTCACTTTTAAAATAAAACATAACAATATCAAACATGATACTTATATATCAATCCGGTACATACTCGGGAATAACTGCAGCGATTTTACTTGCAAAATCAACTAGTCGCTTATCAGCATCATCGATTGAACCACCTTCAGGAATAATAGTAGTTAACCTAATGAGCGCACCATCTGTTCTTTGCTTCTGGATTGAATCTATAAAAAAATAAATTTTTATCATTTGCTCATTAGTAAGTAATCTGTCACGCTGTTTGAACCAATAATAAACTAATTGCCTGACACCCTGCTTCTCGATAACAAAACGATTTACCACGAGAGGTATTGAGGAAATAGTTATACCGTCTAGTGCAACCTTGTTTGAGCTCTCAACATACCACCCTCCTCCAGGCAAGCACGCTCTTGGACTATGCGTCGTTGATTCTTTTCTTTGAGATTCATAATAAGCAGAATAAAAATTGATCGGTAATTCATCATCTTTTTTATAATTAAGTAATGCATAGTCAGTCAACTTTAGTTTATCGATATATATCTGCTCTAAAATTTCATGCTTACCAGCCCACCCATTTATTTTTAAAGGAAAGTCAACAAATAGTTTACGATCAGGAATATTTTCAGCTCGTTTCTCAAATAAAAATGTCAAAGGTAACGCGATAACTATTATTATCATTGATACTATAAATGTCTTTGTCGAAGCCCTGGAATGGATCAAAGCATGCTCAGATGGAGGTTCAGGAAAATCAACACCAAAAGCCTGTTGTAGTGGAAGCTTGTTATCACCAATTTGGGCAAGTAGCCACATTTCAAAAACAAGAATAGCCGTGCAAGCCATGAATACTACCCATCCTTCAAAATCATGAAGGATGCCTTCAGCCATTTCAATACCCCAATATTCAACAGCCACACCAATAAGCCCTATACGAAGACTATTCATAAAAATAGTAATCGGAATAGTTGATAAAAAGATAATCGCTTTTTTCCAGAGTGCACCAGTGAAAAAATATGCGGAAATAAAACCTAAGGTCATCAATGGAAACAAATAATTCAAGCCGCTACATGCTTCAACTACTTGTAACTTGTATACACCTAAATCAATAACATTACCTTCAAGATATACACTGATATCAAAAAGGCGAATAATTGCAACACCTAATTGAGACGAAATCAACTGCAATTGCGCCGAAAGATCATTAAAAATAAAATTCGGTAAAGGGATCATAAAGAAAAGAATGATCAATGGGGCGAGTATGATTCTGAAGCCCTTGCTCCCCATAAAAGATAATGTTATTCCGAATACGGTGATCAAAAATGCATATTGGCTTATTGTATAGATTGAAGCTAAATCAGCCAGAAATAAAACAAATATTCCAAACAGTACCAAAATCACACCTGTCCAGGAATCAGTAAAATCAATATTTTCAAGTTGATCTTTTCTTTGCCATATTAAAAAAGCTGTAATTAATGGAATCATGAAACCATGGCCATATTCTTCACGTGTTGACCACCACGTGACCATTAATTCAAGCCCATCGTAAAAAAGCACACCCATTAAGGCTGCACATACTAACAATAACCCCCATAACTTAAGGGTAATACTCCAAACTTCCTGTTGTTGTGTTTCTTTTGTAATAACTGGCTTCATATTGTTTGCATACTATTTAAAGTAACTTTTGGATTTATACTATTTAAAACATAAAGATTATAGAACAATATCATACTTAAACGTGCATATTTAGCTCCATAACAACAACATAAGATACTTCTTATATAGGAATAATTACAACAGAATATTACGAAAAAAATAAATTATAAAGACGAAAGTAGATCACCCCAGGATTTTAGAGAAAGTTTTTTGTTAAACTTTTCATCAAATAAGTGACGTGAGCTTTCACCCATACTTATTGCTAGATCACGATCTGTAAATAATTGTTCAATAAATTTTACAGCAGAATCGACATCACCAATATTTACACTTTTCCCACAACCATTCGCGTGAAGTATTTCTGGGATTTCGCCTTTAGTATCACCGATATAAAGCACAGGACGACCAGAAGCGATAATTCCATAAAATTTACTTGGAACGATTAATCCTTCAAGTTCTGGCTGTAAGCTAATTATATGAAGATCAGGTAAGGTAAGACTGTACGGAAGAACATCTTTTGGCTGGTAAGGCTGAAAAAATACATTATTCAAAGCCAGGTCAGTCGTCTGTTTTTTAAATTCTTTATACAAGGCACCACCACCAATAATTACAAAAACGATATTTTTCTCATTTTTAACTGAATTGGCGACACCGACTAAAGTATCAATATCATGTGCACGGCCTATATTTCCAGAATAACCTACTATAAATTTACCCTGTAACTCCCATTTTTCACGAAACGGATTATCTGTGGCAGAAAGTGGTACGATATTTTCTTCAATAGACCAGTTATGTATAACTTTTATTTTATCTTTATCTATCCCATAATATTGTAATCGCTGAGACATTATTTCACCAATAACGATGTTTTTATAAGCTGCTTTTAAGGAATAATTGCGCAAAGAGATTAACAAAGGATATACCAAAGATAGGCCTTTCACGTCTAGAGCTTTGGCAACTTCAGGAAACAGATCTTGTGTCCAATTAATAAGCGTGGCACTTTTTATTTTCGAACACACTGAAGCCACGATAGATATCATAGGCGGATCAGTCTTAGCAACAAGATAATCCCCCTTATGTAGATTCAACAATAGAAATACAAAGGCACTCAAATAAAACGAAAAGTAATCTATAGAACGCCCTAATAAATTTTTCCTGCCAAATCGCGTTGTTTTTATTCTGTTTACTCTAACCCCATTGACAACATCGATTCTATTTAAGTCTGCTTCTGGATCATCATACTTTTGACGACTCGTTACTATCTCTATAGTAAATCCCTCAGAAGAAAGATAAAAAGCCAGATCACTAAGTATCTGACTTGTTGCAGAGTGATCTGGGTAGAAGTATCGATTTATAAAGATGACTCGCCGTTTATTTAATTTCATTGTAAATTGTGGGCCACATTCAACTTGTAGCCAAACATACTTAAAAACTCAGTAAGCTTATTCACTAAATTTTCTAGTTCGAATGAACTCTGCAGGATTGCCTTTGTATATACCATTTCGTTGCGTATCCTGTTGAAGAATACTGCCCGCTGTAATAACAGAATTACGCAACACTTTAACACCGGGGCATGTAACTGAACGCGCACCAAGCCATACACCATCCTCCACTTTTATACTCCCAATTATCAGGCCAAACTTAATATCTTTATAATTATGATTTCCAGTAAGGAGAAAAGCATCCTGCGATATGCAAACATTGTTGCCGATGTCTACTTGTGCCAGATTATCTATCCATGCACCCTCTCCAATCCAAACATTATCACCAACCGTCAGATTCCAAGGATATTTAATCCTAACTTGAGGCTTAATTGTGACATTACTTCCTACAGTTGCACCAAATAGTTTCAACATAATACATTTAAACTTAGAAAGTGGAATTAAATAAGAATTAAATAACAAGGCACTTAGATAATACCAAACTAACCGTTTAACCGCACCTGCGCCAGGGCAGTACCATGAGTTATCATATTTCGAAAGATTAACTGTTACTTTATCTTCATTCATTATTAAACCATACTTCAATTACAATCATTGAACAGTATTCGTTATTAGGTTTTTAATTATGGAATCATAAGCATAGTATTTATCCTGACTTGTAGGTAATTCTGTAAGTAATTTTTTACCTTTCGCTGTAAGCTCACAGACCAGTTTTTCGTCTTTTATCAGTTTACTAATACATTTAGCAGCAGATTCAGCATCTCTGGGCGAGTAGTATAGAGCTGCATCATCACAAATATCATGAGCAAAATCCAAATCAGTGGTTACTATCGGCTTTTCCTGAGCCATGGCTTCAGGATAGTTTGCAGAAAATGTCTCTAACAATGAAGGCTGAAAAACAATATCAACAGCAGCATATAGGGCCGGCCCATTAATTATATTTACCGGACCGATATTATTCACACAATCGACTACATCCAGTTTCCTACATAATTCAAAAATACGATTCTCATCTGATGTTTCCTTTGCAATGGTAAGGATAAATTGAAAATCTTCATGGCCCATTTTTTTTAAGTGTTGAGAAACACAGGGTATCATTTCCAAATTTTTATGTGGATAGTATGACGATAGTGTCAATAATTTAATTTTTTTATCTATATTTAATTCGTGCGGCTTATCGACTTTTTCATTATAATGCTGGGCACATGTATTTTTAACTACATAAACAGATTTCTCAGGCACTCTAATACGCTTCATCATGCCTTTTTTTGCGCAGTCCGCCTCTACTACCCAGCGATCCGCATATCGGTACCAGTAACCTTTATACACACAAAGTGCAAACGTCAGCACTTTAGAGATTAATGAATCAAGTGACTGGTAAGCTAGCAGAGTTGAATGCGTTACCCAACCATCCGCCACTCCACAAAGATGAGGTTTTTTGAATTTGACATAAGCTGGTCCAAAAAAAGTAAATATTGCATCTGGCGCTAAATCTTCAGAGAGTTTTAGCAGGTAACGTCTTACGGTAGAATTTTTCGCAGGAGACGCATTAAAAACTATTAATTTATTTTCATCAATTTCCGTGTGAAATTCCTGTAATTCTTCTGCCACTTTTTTTGATACTATATAAATCCATTCTATATCTTTAGACAATTCCAGTGACATATGAATAAAGGATACGCAAGCCTGTATACCTCCTCCCTTCGGCAAAGTCGTCGCGTTCAATATTACTTTATATTTCATAAACTACTCAAAGACACTGTAACTTATTCTTTTAATGAATCGATCCATGTGTTATCTTGCACATAACCCAGTTTTATCATCTCTTGACCATAGTAATCATTAAATGTTTTTGCAGAGTTACTGGTGAATTTTTCTTTCCAGTCTCCAGGCTGTCCTTTTCTGATAAAACTCTTTACATCCTCTTGACCAGGCTTTCTTCTGGTCTGATTTTCAAACGAATATTTATGTATAATTTTATTCAGCCTTTCTTCATCTACTGGTTTATTAGTGATGCTTTCTAGTAGCTCCTGCATACTTCCGTAACAGTCGTCTATCAATCCTTCATACTTGACCTTATTGACATCCTTATCAATCCAGTTTCTAACGAACTCTCCCCATGTGAATTTAAATGGACTCAGAGAATTACTTTCATTGCTGTGCACATATTCAATAAAATCAGATAAATTTGACCGGATATCATCATAATCAGCGAACTTCAAATTACCTCTTGTTCGTGCTACCAGTGATGGTGAGTTTTGATCATTCTCAAACATCATATGATAATAAAGTGACACCATTACATCCCGGCCATCCCTAAATAGACATGTTACGTTTTTCATGCGTGGAGAATACAGCATGTGCCCGTGCATAATAGAAGGTTTTAATTTAGGTCTTCTATTTCTTGGAAAGGGGACATTCAAATACTCAGCCATCATGCTAGACAACCAGGAACCACCGGACTTAGGGTATTCCGTTACGATATATAAAGGAAGCATGCCAGATAAGGTATTAACCATTATCAACCTCTGTAATGCTTCCAGTTTAATTAGTAAATTATGCCTGTTATCCATTGAATCTTAATATCAATATTTATTGATTTAGTTTGTTATAAAACTGGCTTGCATGACCTTTTATCTTAATAGAAGAAAAATACTCTTCGACTGCTTTTCTGGCAGTGCTACCTAATCTTGCCCTTAGCGCTTCATCTTTACCAAGCTCAACGAGTGCTTTAGCTGTTAACTCAGGTGACTGACCAGGTACTTCTATGCTATTTACGTCATGCTCAATAAAACCTTTCATGCCAGGTAATATAGTACAGATAATTGGTAGACCAAATGTCATGGCCTCATAAACAACCCTGGGAAATCCTTCCGGATAGTAACTGGGATAAAGGAACACATCTGCATTGTAGAAATATTCAGCCAGTTCATCCGCACTGCTTACATGACCATGATAACTAACCCGCCCCTGTAGGCTCAGTTCCTGTACAAGATTATGCATGGCATTTATATCATCCGCATCACCACCACCGATAATATCCAGATGAAGATCCACACCCTGATCTTTGACCAGAGCTATTGACCTGATAACATCTAATATTCCTTTTCTTTCCCTTATATGACCAACGAATAATGCCCTTTGATACGTACGGTATGAACGCCGATCTATAGAAACCTGTTCTGGACTGAAAGTTGTCATTGGATATACAGGCTCAGCGCTTTCATTCAAACGCTGAACCTGTTGTGAAAACCCCAGACCAGTAGTAAAGATAAATTGTGCATTTGCAAAGATGTAGTTGGATATTCGGTTTTGCACACCAGTCTGCTTCCAAATACCTCTAATATAAACAGCATATTTCTTTCCAAGTAAAGCACACATAAATCCTGCTATCATGGGAATATGCCCAGGGTAATATATATATACAAACGTATCTTTTTTTAACAGAAAGAAATTGGTCTTAACGAGACCTCTAATATAAAAAGACAACTTCTTTACGATCGAAGTTTTGCGATCATGCATACCCAGGCTACATATTTGTAAGCCGCGGATATCATCAAGCGCATAATCAGAAAAAGGATCATCTTTAACAGATTCAAAACTCATAACAGAAAAACGAAAGCCTTTCTCAGTAAGAGCACTCAGAAAATCAAAATCTGGCCGGGGCAAAAAATGCTGGCGACCGTCATTCTGGATTGCCGTATTAGGAATGAAAAGTATCATCAGTTATCTTTATTAGTATTTTTATAATCTTTTCTAAACAAACAATGCAAAGGCATCATTAGTTTTTTAGATGCAGACATCTCTTTAGGTTAATATCAGCAACTTCCTTTTCTATCTTTCCTATATTAAGTGGATCATTTTCCCGTTTAAAACGATTTAAAAGATTAAGAGCTATCCCCAGATATAACCACGCAAGGCCTGTGCTAAGACTGTTGTGTGCCATGTTATTTATCAACCAGGAAAGCATCCCTACCTGTAATGCAACAATACAAACAACAATTTCAGAGTCTTCATTTTTCTTATTCAACAGTTTCTTAAGGCTCAAACTACGATATATATAATAGCCAAGCATTGGTATCAATATAAAAGCCATAATACCCATAGCCCAAATTAGATAAGAAATAATATTGTGGGGACTCTTGAATCCATATTTTTCTGTATACACCAAGCTAAAACCATTACCTAATGGATTAGTAAGAAGACTTTCCATTATGCTTAAGAAAAAATATAGGCGCGACTCGTCACTTTGAACAACACTATCGGTAATTGCTACTGCTGCCCCAAATCCACCTCCGGGCAAATATCTGTTCAGCTTCATAATATATACGTCAATATGACCAGGTAAATAAAAGTAAATTATAACGATCAAAATTGAAAATACGATTACCGAAAGTATTATTATTCGTATTTTTTTAGTCATTTTCACCGTTTTATCCATGAACAAATATATTGCCATTGCCATAATTACGCTTAATATACCTGACCTGTTGTGCGTCAAAAATAAGGCAATAAAACTTATACCTGAAGAAACCAGTAAAAGCATTTTTACTTTTATATTTTTCGTTTTTAATGCGTAATACATCAATGTAGCAATTATTATTGAATAGTATGCAGCCATTGCAGATCTTCTTGGAAAAAAACCACCGGCCTGTTCAACTCTTTCACCCCCGATTTTCGTGGTAATACCAGCTTCATTCACATATGGCACATTATAAATCTTTAAATAATCTATTATTGTCAAGAAGCTTGCTATAAAAATACTTACACCTAATGTATATATTAAAAAACGGACTCTTTCCTCAGGAAGGTACATCCTATAGACAGCTACTGCAGCAAACAGATAACCACTTAACATAATTAACCTAGTATATGCTCTTAACACTCCCTCCGCCGAAAATAACGAAGTCACCATACACCAAAAAAAAACAAGAGCGATAACCTTAAAAACTGGTTTCTGAAGCATCTCCTTAAATATTACATTAAATTTCAAAAGTATTATCAAAAGTATCAAGACAGTTGAAAGCCCAGTTGATGCCTCAATTTTGCTAAACTTGAACAAATTCCCATATACCATGATAAAAAAATACAAGGTCAATATAGTGAATAAGATTCTATCCTTTTTTTCCAAAAGTGCATTCATATTGCTATTCTAAGATACCAACGTCTATTGCTCTGTCAATTTTGTATATTTTCTGCATTTTTGTTTCAAATAATTAGTTACATTTCTAATTCCAGTAAGCCTGTATTTCATATTTTCTATTTTTGTAGGCGCCTTGGCCTTTACACCATAAAGCAACTCATATTCAAGATAAGATAGGAGCTCTGAAGTTTTATACTCAAATATTTCAATTTCTCTTTCTGTCAACACATCTCTCCATGACTCAGACTTCCAGCTTAATACTCCTTTACCTACCAGATCGTGTTGTGATTTTGTATATTCAGGGGTATTAAAGCGCCCGCCTTTAAGCATAACCTCATTAAATTCTATATTTGAAAAATCACAAATTTTCATCAGTTCTTCCTTAGGATTATGTAGAATGTTTTCATATTTAACAGTTATTACTTTATCTTCAGGATACATTTTACTGGCAGCAAGGCCCAAAGCCACCTTCGAACGCCACCAAATTGCCGAATCTACGATTGAATTAGGCCCCCAGTTTAGGTTCTTGAATGATGATGCCACACCTCTTCCATCTCTAATAATATGTACAAATTTTGCGTCATCTAAAAGCTCTGTAAGAAAGCCTATATGCCCAATATTATCTGGTGCGTGATCTATCCATATTTCCGGCTCATCCACTCCATGGTTTCGTGAATAACATTTAATTATTTCTTCGATGCAATAAGAATACTTTTTTTCAACTTCAATATTACTAACATTGATACCACTAATATCAGTAGCCCATACTTTAAACCGCCAGTTTCTAGATATTTCATCAAATATTTCAGCTGTAGAAATCTCGGGTTTTAGACTAATATTCCCAATCGCATTCCATACAAATTGTGACTCAGGTGTTACGATGATCTTGTTTCCTGCTCCCAGCATAGAGCCAAGCATGGTCGTACCACTTCTATCGCATCCACCTATAAACAACCCTCTCAATTTGATTCCCTCGCTATCTGTTGACTACCAAAAAGATATTTTTTAAGTTTTACTGGAATATTATTGAGGATAGAATTCAAAATATTTATCTCTATATTCCTGAAAACAATATTTGGAATATACCTTATAATCAAAACCACACTAAACAACCATATAATCATTAATAAAATCAATTCCGCTATAGCTAGCATAGGATAATAATTCAATAATAGATTAACAAGAAACACGGGGGTTGAAACAATTAATGCAAACCGATACCCGCTGAAAACAAACTGTACAACTTCCTTCCAACTATGTTTAGTTTCTTTTAAACATAACTGCGCCATCATCAATGCATTAATCAGGACCGCCCACAAAACACCTGCCGCCACACCATTAACACCATAACTAGACCCCGCATAAGATAGTAGCAATACCATCAGGGCATACAATATTTGCCTCAACGCACGCTTGTAAACCTTGCCTAAAGCTTTTAGCATCGAATCTGAAATCCTATAACTCAATCTAAACAACAGACCAATTACCATAATCTGGAATGTTACAATAACATTAGTCCAACTATCACCCAATATAGATAAGATTATTTCATCGCTTAATATAAAAAGTAAGCAGGATATAGGTAAGGCCAAAAATGATGCAGATACCAGCAACTTTTCATAACTAGCCCTTAATTTTGAAACGTCATCCTGTAAGCTTGATAAGATAGGAAAAGCGACCTTATCAAGTATACGACCAATTAAATTTATGGGCATTATAGCCAGCTGATAAGAACGGCCATACAAACCCAACGCACTTTCACCTAGGTATCTACCAATTATGAATTTATCTGACTGATTTGCGATATAATTGGCAAATCTAGCAGCAGTAAATCCCACACCATAATGTAACAATTCCCTATAAGGTGTGATTTCAAATGTAGGTATAATAGATATTTTTTTCAAAATAAAGAATAGTATAGATCTAATTGTTGCCTGTACCAACTGGGCAATTATAAGCGACCAGTAACTATAACCATGATAAGCCAGCGTAATACTAGTAACGCCATATCCTAATGAATAAGATATGAACTCAACTATCGCTATTTTTTTAAATTCATGCTCCCTTTGAAGCAATGACTCCGACACAACTGAGAAGCCACGTAATAAATATATTAGTGCCAGACAAGGTATTACTTCGGCGAGCTCTTTAATATTAAATAACTCAGAAATTTCCATTCTCAGCTCATTAATAAGATACGCCATCATTCCAGCTAAAATAACAGAAACAAAAAATCCAGCTCTTATATGATTATTTGAAATAATTTTCTTTTGGACAATAGATGGACCTACACCTATTTCCGTAAATATTAAACCTAATCCAGAAATAACAAGGGAAGCTGTAACAACGCCGAAGTCAGCCGGTGACAATATCCTTGCTAATATCATCAATACAATTATCTGGATAAAGACCTGCCCCCCAACACCACTCCCTATCCATAGAGCTCCTTTTAAGGCACTGTCAGTTGTTGATTGACTCTTCATACAAGTATCTTATATGAAGTTATATATTACTATTATGTGATTCACCATTACACTCTATTAAAATCTCTCTTTAAAATATACCCTAGTATAGACGCACCAGAATTATCCATATACAATCATGTTTAAAATATCTTTATACAAAATGCAATTTAATATACACGGCTCTTATATACAGAATATTTGGTGTTATATGCTAATCTCTAAGAAAAATAATTTTATTTTCGTTCATATTAAGAAAACTGCCGGTACAAGCATAACCAAAAGCTTATCTCCTTATGATGATCGCAGTATATATCTAAAAATATTAAACACCAGAATCCTTACACGTATAAAATATTCACGCGGCATGAATCCGCTACCTCATCATGCTCCCGCATATAAAATTAAGGAGTATATCGGTAGCGAAGAGTATGAAAAATATTTTTCATTCGCTTTTGTAAGAAACCCTTTTGACTGGCAAATTTCAAATTACTTCTTTATTAAACAAAGTAGACTACATCCTAGATATAACGAGGTTAAGAAACTATCATTTAACGAGTACTTAGATTGGACTCTAACCAATAACCGAATATATTCACAGTCTGAGTTCATTTCTGACAAATCCGACAAAACTAAAATTATAGTTGATTATGTTGGGAAGCTGGAGAATATAGACGAAGACTTTGATCACATACTAAAAGAGATAAACCTTGACCCACAAATGAACTTAAAATTCACCAATAAATCAAAAAGAAATAAAAATTATAAACAATATTACGACGAGTATAGCATCGAATTTATTAAAGAACACTACAAAACTGATTTAGATAACTTCTCTTATAATTTTTAATATTCTTTTACTCAACTCTGTATTATCTGGCCATTTTCACCATTGGCTCAAATTCAGCATATATAAATGAAACTCTTTCATTGTATACAGCATTGTCTTCGACCATTTTTTTTGCATTATCTAGATGCTTAAATAACTCTTTAACTACTTCAGATGAATACACTTCTTTCCAATAATATTTCGGCAATCCTTTTCTTTCTAGATATCGCTCCTTAGGGCCAATAGGCTTCACCATCTCTAAATTCTTATTTTGAGATGCCCAAATTTTCTCAAGTTGATTCCAGAATTGGCTCATAGGCTGTGCGGCTTCACCATAATACAATTTATAGTATTCATCTAGCAGCTCCTCAACATTTAAATCTGGATTCCACAAAAATCGTCCTGTTACGTACAGATTCAAATGATACAAACCTGGATGGACCAGTTTCCACGAAGACTTTGACTGCTTGGCCTGAATAAACTCACCTGAGGAAATACCTTTCAGTGCGTAGATATCAGACGCTATGGTTCTAGGCATAATAAATGGCACCCATTGCAGCTTTTCATCACGCGAACGCAGATTATAATATTCCCAGATATATTGTTCCGATGGTCCTAATTTTGTAAATTCTAGCAAATTATTCTGAACATATTGTTTATAATCCTCATCCCAAAACTGACTGCGACGCCTACAATGCATAACTACTACGTTTGGAGAAAATTTTTCAATAAGTGTCGGCGCATCAAATTGATAAGTATATGCCAGGCTTCCAACTTTCTTACCAGGGTAACGTTCATGCACCTCAGCAGCTGCCTTATTAACAAACCCCCAAACTAAATCAGAGAGCCATCCAGGACTATATTTCTCTCTGGTTATATACCTTAGCGTGCCAGGACTTTCATCGTGTTCATGATGTGAGTCATTAGGAACAATTGCAAATAGTGGCTCGCCTTTATTCTTTGAAAAATATTTCCCAGCATCTGTTACAACCTGATCAAGTACCCCTGGTTCAGTGTAATTAAGAGAAACACGCTTTTTATCGTGCACAATTTTAAAATGATACTTACCATTAATTTTTGCAAAGTATTCTGGATGAGTATTTGAAAATTTCTTAGCCCAATCTGTAAAACTATGATTGAGGTTTACATACCGAATAGAACCATAACCTATACGCTTGTACCAGATTGCTGCTTCTGGATCTTCATCAAATGAAAATCCTTGAAGAACTCTATAAGTAAATTGAGGTGCATCTTCAATTGATTCACTATTAAAAACCACGTTCTTTTTACTAGGGACTATAAGCCCTATTTCACCAGGCATATACCAGCGAATGCCCTGATCACGTAAAAAACGATAAACACCGAACTGTGTACCAGTTTCGCCATGTGCATTTATTTTAAGGCGTTTGTTGTACGTCCACTTAAGTCGACCTCTTCTGTCACCCAATGGTAGCCCCTTGTGATCTTTGCCGGTTATAACCATGGCGCCGCCAGCTTCACGAATGCGAAAACCGTCTGGAGGTAAACCCTTTGACGAAACCCCATGTTTTAAGGCAAATTCGGTCTCGCCTAAAGAAATAATTACAGGGGCATTCTTGTTATCATTATTCACTTCAATACGAATATCTATTTGAGCACCTGTCATTTTGTATAAATGTTGCTGTAGCTCATCTGCAGCAAATTGGACAGAATCAGGTGCATTTGGAGTTATGAGAATAACGCCCTGTGGAACACCATTATCAATTATTTTTACAGAGGCATTCACAATTGAAGGCAACATTATTAAAACGATAAAAACAGGTGTTTTTAGAATAAGCAAAATTCTCATGATGAAATCTTCTCTAATATAACCACGGTTTTAATATAGATATTGAAAAAAATTAGAAGTAGAAACATTATTAATAAAAAAGTGATCCTATTAATTCACACAAACTACAATTGTAAATATTGGCATTAAAACAACCTCAAGTAATATTGTATACCCACGAACTAAATATAGTTTATATCAGATTATTAAAGTTACTCATACAATATTGCAAATAAAGTTAATAATCAGATTATTTAATTAATCTAATCTTTGAAGTCGGCTTTTCAATAGTTAACCATGATACATGTGATATTAATATAGTAATTACAAATACTAACCAACCTTGCATAGGTAACTCTCCAGCGTTTAATTGTTTTACAAAAATAATTGCCAACACATGTAATAAATAAGCACTAAAACTTATAAATCCAAGGTAACGTAGAAAAGATATTTCAAAAACAGTCCTCACAGCACCTGTACCAGCTATGCATGAAAATATAACTATTGACCACAATAGACCATGAATTATGAATTGCTTATGATAGTAATCATATGGCACTTCTTCTATAAAAATTGAAGACACAGAGGGAATCATAAACAATAAAATAAATATTGCGACCAGACCAAGAAACTCTAGACCATAGAGCATCTTCTTACTGTTTTTCAGTGAGCTTTCATTCCACTTATGAAATACAACAGCTAAGAAGGAACCAATAAAAAAAATGGGCAAATATGGTCCCAAGCGAGAGTCATTCTTTAAAGATTCAGATTCTGGCCATATCATTTGAGATGATATTATTAATACTAGCGTTAATAAAATAGATGGGATTATTTTATTTTTTAAAATAACCGAGTACGTTAACGCTAGTACAGGGAGTATAAAATAGTAACGAAACTCAACTAAAATACTCCAGGTAACTCCTTTACCTTGAATTAATGCCAAATGTTCTAAAAACTCCTTGAAAGACAGTGTAAATGGAATGCCAACAGGCTGAGCAAGCTTGAATATTTTCCAAAGTGTTACTGATGTAACAAAGGCGAGCAGGAGATAAAGTATATAAAGAGGATAAACCCTAAAAAAACGTCGAAAGGAATAATTCAATAGAAATTCCTTATTTATAGCTGCATCACCCTTCTTTAAAAAAGGCAATGTAAGTAAAAATGAACTCAGAACAAAAAATAAAAAGACACCGCTTTTCCCTGCCCCAGAAAAATCAATAAAAGGAAAGAGACCAAAACCATTTGAACTTGTATGACTCAAAAATACGATTAAAACAGCAAACCCTCTCAAACCATCTAATGAATTTAATTGAAATGACTTATCAGATAATTCTCTACCATGAATCATGATGTAACCTCATATAAAAAATCAACATATATTTTGAGCAAACATATTAAGTTCATGCACTTGAAATTAACGACCCAACCTAATAAAAACAGATAAACCTAACTTTAGAATAAAGCTCTATGATTGTTAAAAAAACTCTACACTTAAACAAATAATTCAAAACTTCATTAGTTAACCACATAATACAGATCATAACAGTGAAGCAACTCGCTTAAAAATTTTTTATTTTGAAAATCATACTTAAACTATTTGCAACAAATACACAAACATATGCTTATAAAATGGTTATATTCTCACAATAACCAAATATATAAACTGAATTCCATCAGGCAACTAAATCTTAGCTTCTCGAGCTATCTCGCAACGTCAAATCATTCTTTAACGAGTAAATTGAATCCGTATAATTCAAGGTATTATTAGGACAGAAATAGGTAAAAGTCAGTTTGTATTGCTCTTCAACAAATCACATCGACGCACTGAGGGAATAAACAGAAAAAGTAGCAGCATAAACCAGTGTGTACATCCAGCTTCAGTAGACCCAGTTTCAGTAGGTCCATTCAGTAGATCCAAACTATCTAGTGTCGTCACATGGAAATCCTGACCACCCAAACCGATATTTAACGTTACCATCTTTAACGTAGCATATGTTTCTGGGGCGGGTATACGAATCTTAATACTATCACCTGGAAAAACCACTCCATCCAAACCAGTAAAATCATTGTCATTTATGGCATATTCACCATTTGATATAGAAATACGTGACTCAGCGTTAATCCCATCGATTGTATAAGTGCCATAAACAATTATTTCTCCTAGCCGTGCATCTGTAACAACTATTGTATCAAACTCATTGGGCGTAATATCAATGCCGGTATCTACATGATAAGAAACAACCTCCCAAACAGTTTCTTGAATTAAATCACGTAATTCATTAGTTAATAGAGTTGTACCATTGTCTAAAAAATAATATTGAGGGTTCTCAAATCCTGTAGGCGGAAGCGTCATACCTTTTGGGTTGATTCTAAACAATGTTGCAAATGCTGTTGTTGCAACTGCAAAACGTCCCACATCCCTTCGCATATGCACTTTATCCCTGTAGAAATTATTTATGCTGTCGAAGCCGGAATAATTGCCCGCACGGAGCTTCTTATCGATCTCATAGAAAACTTCCCCTACAGGAATCATATACAATTCCACATCATTACTAATTTTTGTTTTTATATTAGCAAGTAGATGCTTGAAATAAACGCGGGCGTGAGTTGTTTGATAGTCTTGATCGTTAGGTATATCTTGATCCCAATACTCCTGGTAGTCAACTTGTAAACTGGGCCAGGCATTGTAGATAAAAAACTTAGTTTTCCGTGAAGGGCCCGCAGTGGTTAAATTGATAAAATCAAGAAAAGCCTGCTCATCTGTTCCTAAAGTAGAACCGATTTTGTAATAAGGCTGCAGAACAACATTGTCCCATTCGTAAGACGATAACGCAGTAACGTAATTCCCATAACTTGTCGATGAAGTTACATCATCAGGATTATCCCATATATAGTTCAGCCCCATACCGGATCGTATATGATACCCTGCATCGTGAACGATACCTTTTTCTCCTGCCATAGCCACTAATCCGGGTGGCAGCATGTCCCAGGTTAGGCTATTCCCAACATGATAACTTGTAGAACCGTTAGCAAGACCTAACGGAGTCAGAATGAGAAATATCACTAAGAAGTTAGTATTTTTAGTCATTTATACTGTCCATGGACAAACCATACACCCAAGAACTTAAAAGAAATAGAGCGTTCTCCACTCTTATGTGGATTTAGACATTTATTATTATATCCTTAATACTTAAACTTAATTTCTAAAATGATTTATATTTTCACAAAACCAAATATATGTAGACTGAATTCCATCATGCAACTGAACTTTAGCTTTCCAACCTGCTTTATCCAGTTTTGAAACATCGAGTAATTTTCTGGGTGTTCCATCGGGCTTTGTGGCATCGAACTTAAGCTCACCGTTATAACCAACCACTTCTTTAACAGTTTCCGCTAATTCTTTAATAGTTACATCCTCTCCGACACCCACATTAACAAACTCTTCGCCATTATAGTTATTCATTAAGTAAACAGAAGCATCTGCCATATCGTCCACATGTAAAAACTCTCTTTTAGGCGTGCCAGTACCCCAAACTTCTACTTCTGGCAAATTATTGATTTTTGCATCATGAAGTTTTCTAATCAATGCCGGCATCACATGGGAGTTTTCGAGATTGAAATTATCGCCTGGTCCATACAGATTAGTTGGCATTAGTGAAATTGCATTGAAACCGTATTGCTTTTTATATGCCTGGCACATCTTAATGCCAGCTATCTTCGCAATGGCATACCATTCATTTGTTGGCTCTAGTTCACCTGTCAGAAGGTGCTCCTCTTTCATGGGCTGAGGCGCTAATTTTGGGTAGATACAAGAGGAACCAAGGAACAGCAATTTTTTAGCATTGTTCCTGTATGCCGCATCGATAACATTAGTCTGAATCTGTAGATTCTCTCGGATGAAATCAGCAGGATAGGTATCGTTAGCATGTATGCCGCCAACCTTTGCTGCTGCCAGAAAAATATAATCGGGTTTTTCAGTTTTAAAAAACTGATTTACGTCTGCCTGACTGGTTAGATCAAGTTCGCTGCTGGTACGTAATAGCAGATTGTTGTAACCATTTTTTTCAAGATTTCGGATGATTGCGCTGCCGACAAGGCCGCGATGCCCTGCTATGTATATTTTGTCTGTTTTATTCATATTTATTGAAGCTGGCAGTCGGCAGTCGGCAGTCGGCAGTTAGGAGTAAAAACTAACATTAACGCTTTTGACTTATAGAACTTATCAGGCTTGTTAGCATCGCTGATAGTTCTTTTGTTTCTTGTATCCATTGCTTACCTTTTTTGTCTGTTATGTAGCCTATTTTTATACCTATGTAGGTTTGTGTTCTTAATTCTGCACATGAAGCTTTGGCAATAAATAAAAACTGTCGTTTTTCTTTATTATAATTTCTCTCCATACCCTCAGCTATGTTGCTTGGTACTGATAAACCAGAACGTGTGATTTGATCTTTAAAACCATAATCACGTAATAACTTCAATTCTAAATATATTTCAGCGCTCAAAGCATCTGAACGCTTCCACACTGCCAAATCCTCGAATGCCATAAAAGTCCCTATCTTATGTTAAATTCCCTTCCAACTTCCAACTTCCAACTTCCAACTTCCAACTTCCAACTTCCAACTTCCAACTTCCAACTGCTAACTGCTAACTTTAAACTTGAATATTATTCATAATATCGATTAGTGCGAAAACCTTCTTTTTCGCAAAGTGCATCTCGCTTTGCAATCATCAGGTCATGTTCGACCATTTCTGTGACCATTTCATCCAGAGTGATCTGAGGCACCCAGCCTAGTTTTTCTTTGGCTTTTGTCGGATCGCCAAGAAGCGTTTCAACTTCTGTGGGTCTAAAGTATCGGGGGTCAACCTCTACAAGACATTGCCCTGTCTCTTTGTTATAACCTTTTTCATCGACGCCTTCACCTTTCCATTCCATCTCTATACCTACAGCGTTTGCGGCTTTATTTACAAAGTCTCTCACGGAGTATTGAACGCCAGTGGCAATAACAAAGTCTTCAGGTTGATCTTGTTGTAACATTAACCATTGCATTTCTACATAGTCTTTTGCATGCCCCCAGTCACGTTTTGCACTTAAATTACCGAGATATAACTTATTCTGTAGATCCAGTTTAATCCTTGCGAATGCACGTGTAATTTTTCGGGTAACAAAGGTTTCGCCGCGTACGGGAGATTCATGGTTGAACAAAATTCCGTTACAGGCATAAATACCATAGGCTTCTCTATAATTAACAGTAATCCAATAGGCATATAGCTTTGCTACCGCATAGGGTGAACGCGGATAAAATGGCGTTTTCTCCGTCTGTGGTATTTCCTGCACCTCACCGTACAGCTCAGATGTAGAGGCTTGATAATACCGAGTTTTCTTTTCCAAACCAGAAATACGAATTGCATCCAGGATTCTAAGTGCTCCCATACCTACCGTATCTGCAGTATATTCAGGGCATTCAAAAGATACTGCAACATGACTTTGTGCCGCGAGATTATATATTTCATCTGGTTGTATCTGCTGAATTATGCGCACTAGATTCATAGAATCAGTCAGATCTCCATAATGAAGAATAAACTTCTGCTCTTTTTCATGAGGGTCCTGGTAAAGATGGTCTATTCGGTCAGTATTAAAAGATGATGCCCTGCGCTTGATGCCGTGAACTTCATATCCCTTTTTCAGGAGAAAATCTGCAAGATAGGCACCATCCTGCCCGGTGACACCTGTTATTAATGCTACTTTTGTCATTGTTTCTAGCCTTATTTATATCTATTTATTATGTGTATATTTGATAATTGTAGTTGATAATGATGTAGAAAACCTTAAGTTATTGGCCACAAGATCCTTCGATCTGAACTCAGGATGACAATAATTCGACAAGTTTACTTTCCGCTTCACAAAATTAATGCCGAAGTTAGTTATAACCGTGGTATTCCTTATACCAATTTACAAATTTCTCTATACCTTCTTTTAATGGCGTGGCAGGCTTAAAGCCAACTGCATCAACTAATGCATCAATATTTGCATAGGTTGCGACCACATCGCCATCCTGCATTCCCATCATATTCTTTTCGGCTTTTTTGCCAACGGCATTTTCTATGGTTTCAATGAAATCCATGAGTTGTACTACGTCATTATTGCCTATGTTATATACCCGGTAAGGTGCAAAGGAGGTAGCAGGGTCAGCATTATTGTTATCATATTCAGGGTTTGGTTCTGCCACCTTATCTATTACACGTACAACACCTTCTACGATATCGTCAATATAGGTGAAATCACGTTTCATCTTGCCTTCATTGAAAACATTGATCGGCTCATCACGCAGTATTGCACCTGTGAATAATGAAGGCGACATATCTGGTCGACCCCATGGACCGTATACCGTAAAGAAACGCAGGCCGGTTGTTGGTATATTGTATAAATGACTATAAGTATGCGCCATTAGCTCATTGGATTTCTTTGTTGCCGCGTAGAGGCTCACTTGATGATCTACATTATCGTGAACGCTAAATGGCATATTAGTATTTGCACCATATACACTTGAGCTACTTGCATAAGCCAGATGCTCAACATTTGTTTGACGACATCCCTCTAATACATTTACAAAGCCCACAAGATTACTATCTACATAAGCATGCGGATTCTCTAATGAATATCTAACACCGGCTTGAGCTGCCGAGTTAAATACACGCTGAAAATTTTGTTTTTCAAACAATTCTTTCATCGCGTCACGAT
>Ga0316209_1001631_pt1 | contig 21877 bp, 21 predicted proteins | sample 6monopyrite_MG_FD_204945 | JGI IMG/M metagenome (GOLD analysis project Ga0316209, IMG submission 204945) | Microbial mat bacterial communities from mineral coupon in-situ incubated in ocean water Damariscotta River, Maine, United States -... | ecosystem: Environmental > Aquatic > Marine >...
CATCCATAAAGGCTTGTTCTTCTTTGCTAAGTTTAGGGGCAGGTAATGAAAGCAGTTTATTCCAGTGAGGTTTTCCGCTAAAAAGTTCACCATCCCACCAAACTGAACCCGCTTCTAATGCCTCTTGCTCAGTGCGTGACATGGTAGGTGTAACTTTTCTAAATAACTTCATGAGAGGCGCGCTAAGCCATTTTAGGCGCCAATTATCATTTTTATTGTTCATGGTGCTTCCTTAATGCTATGAAGAAAGGCGTAATCTACAAGCTCCTTAATAATATAGCTCATTAATTATAGTGAGCTACTTTATAGTAGATGGACGCTTATAGACTATAAAACAGTATAATTCTTTAAAGTTAACCACTATTCATTTCTAATATTAGTCAATGTTAGCTAAAAGTATAGCCTATAAAATAAGACTCACTAAGTCTATTAAGGCTTAAATTTTAACCAGGAATGATACGTTTTTCTAAGAAATTAATGGTAATATACACATAAATAATATTCCTTAATGAAAAATATCGTCATAAAACGGCAAAAATAAAAGTCTTTAAAATAATTAGAGCTTTGACTTGATAACGTTACTATAAATAACTTAATTTTTATTAAAAACGTCCTGCACTATTCAGTGATAGCGATGTTTATTTCATGATTATAAGAAAGTTTTACCGGGTTATTTATTTAACAGGTGCCCGCTCTGACCAGTTACCTTCCGGAATAAACATGGCATCTTCTTCTAAACGGCTAGCTTCAGCTGTTCTGCCGAGAGTTTGCAGTATTTTGCTTTTCAATAACATGGAGTTTCTGGTTTGCTTTAATTCAAGTGATTTATTAACGCTAAGCAGTGCAGCAAGGTCATTTTCAGTAATATAAAGCGACATAGCGAGATTATGATGACCTTTTTGGTAACTGGGATCGATCGTTACTGTTTTAGTAAAATGCTCTATTGCTTTTTTATAGTCACCTTTTTGGGCATAAACCACACCAAGATCATCATGTGCCTCGGCATTATTTTTATTTAACTCGATTGCCTTCAATAAATCTTTTTGCGCGTTGTCCTTATCGCCTATCCATAAATAACGCACGCCACGTTTGGTATAAGCTACACTGTCAAGAGGATTACGTTTGATATAAACACCTAGATCTTCGATGCCGGTTTTTATATATCCCATTCTTCCATTTGCCATACCTCGTCCATACCAGGCTTTATCCAGTTTACTATCCAATTCTATAGCTGTTGTATAATCGTCTACAGCATTTTCAAAGTTTCTCACTTTAAAATAGAGATCACCTCTTAACAAATATAAATTAGCATTATCACGCTGGTCTTTAATCTGTTCAGAATATTGTGTAATTAATTTTTCTGCTTCTTCCATAGAGGATATTTCTGCAAAAGCGGTATTCACAAATAAAAAACAAAAAAAGATTCCTGGTTTAATTTTCATCGTGCTTATTTCCTTATAATATAAAATTCATTTTGTAGTATGTATAAATAATAAACTTTTCCCTCAGGCTGGAGAATCCCTGTACTAGCGCTATTTAAAGACAATTTTAACGATAACTCGTTCAAAATTTCTTCTCCTTAGTATTAAACCGTTACATTTCAGGTCTGTAGCTGGTTTTTCTGAAAGTTTCAGGAAAATATATTCTAAGAACCAGTTCACCTTTTACACAAGCTAATGTCAAGAAAAATAAATATGATGGAATAAAATGCTGATTCAAACGTTTGTATATGTATAGCAATAATTAAAGGGAAAAATTATGTCTTGCGATCGTCGAAGATTTCTTGGCTTGTCAGCAAAAATGATGCTGACGGGTGCTGTGTTCACTACACCCTTAGTATCAGCTCAGGCTAATATAAGTCCGATTAAAGCCATTGCCTTTGATGCCTTTCCGATTTTTGATCCTAGGCCAATTTTTGCCCTGGTAAAAAAGCTTTATCCGACTAAAGCAAAGGAATTCAGTGTTCTATGGCGAACCCGTATTTTTGAATACACCTGGTTACTTACCTCAGCGGGAAAATATGAGGACTTCTGGACATGTATTGATAATGCGCTGGTTTATACGGCTCAGCAGTTGCAAGTTAAGTTAACAGCAGAAAATCGTCAGCAATTGATGAACGCATTTTTAAAAATTAAAGCTTATCCTGATGTTAAACCAGTATTATCTGAACTTAAATCATCAGGTATCAAATTGGCATTTTTGTCTAATATGACAGAGAAAATGCTTAACACTGGGATCGCTAACTCTGGTCTGGAAGGTTACTTTGACTTTGTTTTAAGTACCGATCAGGTTAAAACATTTAAGCCAGATCCAAGAGCTTATCAAATGGCCGTAGATGCGTTTAATTTAAGTCGTAATGAAATTGCTTTTACTGCTTTTGCCAGCTGGGATGCAGTGGGTGCTAAGTGGTTTGGTTATCCTACATTCTGGTTAAACCGATTAAAATTCACCTCTGAAAATTTAGGTTTATCAGGTGATGGCACAGGCACTACACTGGCGGAACTATCCACTTTTGTAAAGCAATATCGTTAATTTAAAGATTTAATGAGATTTTATTGAATAAACCGTTTATACGTGTTTATAGATTAACAGGGATTAATAATCGCAATGTTTGGGCACAGTCGGCATTTTAAACGTTTTTTGGAAGGTAAGTGGCGTGATTTATATCGCGTTGCATATGTATGGACTCATGATAGCGATTTAGCTGCTGATCTCGTTCAGGAGACAATAACACGTTGCCTGAAAAACAGACAAAAATTTGAAAACGAAAAAGATTTAAAAATATGGTTGTTTAAAGTGATGACAAATTGTTGGAGAGATAATTTTCGTCAAAAAAAAAATATAATAGCGCTTGATGAGGTTGATCTATATTCAACTACAAATTTGGAAAGTGAACATTATCAACAGCAGATAATAAGAGATTTAAAAAAAGCATTTGAACTTCTTAATCAACATCATAGAGAGGTATTAACGCTGGTGATCGTTGAAGGAATGAGTTATGAGAGTATTGCCGAAGTGCTGGACATACCCATTGGTACGGTCATGAGCCGGGTTTCCCGGGCACGCTTACACCTTAAAGATTTGATTGCAAATGTGCAAGGTAAAGAAAAAAAAGCCTCAACAGTGAGGAGAATAAAATGAATGAGAAAGATAGCGTTTCATTTAATGATTTAAACAGTTTTATTGACGATCAATTAACACGAAATGAGCGCGCCAGAGTGCTTGATGTTCTTAAAAAAGATGATGACTTATCAAAATCACTATGTGAACTTCAGTGCAATGATGAGTATGTTTTGATTTCATATAGCAATATCCCGGAACCAAAATACAATCCGTACAAAGCTGCTACAAAACTAAAAGGTCGGAAATATTTCGCTGTTGCCGCCAGTATATTAATTTTATTGAGTGCATCAATCAGCTGGCAATTAAAATCATACATGGACGGTATGCCAACAAGTCATATTATGGAATTAAGCCAGTTAGAAGCTGTTATTCCTGATGATAAGAAAATTTTAATCCATATCAGTAATATGAATGAGGAGCGTATTAAATCTGCTTTAGATAAAACTGAAAACTTACTGAATGTTAAAAAAGAAAAAATAAAAATAGAAGTTATAGCTAATGCCAGTGGTCTTGCTATGTTACGACAGTCATCACCTTATGCAGAACGCATTAAAAAAATAGCAGGTCAGTTTAATAATGTTAAATTTAAAGCCTGTGGGCTTGCGATGCACGCAGCCAAAGTGGAAGAGGGTGCTGATGTGGAATTATTACCTGAGGCAGAGAAAATCCCTGCCGCACTGGATGAAATTCTAAAGCAGTTAAAGGAGAACTGGATTTATTTTAAAGCATAGTTGATATTATGCATGGTATTTTTTTTAAATAGTTTAATTATTATAGCAGCAATAAATGTTTGTTTGATTTTTTAAGTTTTCTGCTGATATTTCTAATACTATATAGCATGCATATAATCTATATGTGAATACTGTCTATCTAACTTTTGTTCGAAGCTGATGGCGTTTTATTTGTAGGTAAACTGACTGATGTTTTTTCATGTGCATATAAGAAATACATATCCTGATTTTTTATTCCAGCGAACAAATTATTTTTTATATTAAATATTTGTGACGTGTTTTGTAATTATAAAAATTACTGTTGTTATCTTTTTTAATGTCTGCTAAGTTTCGGCTTTCAGAAGTATGGATATATATAAAAATAATAAGGGAGTGTTATATGAATATTAAAGTTGTAAATAATAATAATAATAAACTAGTAAAAAAATTACCTGCACTTATATTTCTACTGGTATCACCCACTGTATTTTCCGATACGCCTCACATTCCATTACCTGACCCGATAGTTGACAGTGACTATTATGAAAACGGTCAACCAAGCGCTGCAAAAGTAAAGCTGGGTAAATTCCTCTATTATGACAAAATTCTAAGTGGTAATAATGCAATTTCATGTGCAACTTGCCACCATGGCTTAACTGCAACGGGTGATGGTTTAGCGTTAGGCATAGGTGAAGGCGGGCAAGGGTTGGGTGTTACTCGTGGTACAGGAATTGGTGATAAAGCAACTGACCGACGTATACCTCGTAATGCACAACCTATCTTTAATCTTGGAGCAAAATCATTTACCGCTATGTTCCATGCGGGACGCATCGAGGTTGATCCAAATCAACCAAGTGGTTTTAGAACTGCAGCAGGTGACGACTTACCAAACAACCTTGAAAATGTTTTAGCTGCCCAGGCAATGTTTCCAGTGACGGTAAACACTACTATGACAGGTCAACCGGGTGAAAATCCAATTGCCGATGCGGCAGCAATTGGTGATTTAGCGGGTCCAAATGGTGTCTGGAAACAATTTTCAGATAAATTACGCGCCATTCCAGAATATGTAGATTTGTTTAGAGAAGCATTTGGCATAGAAGCTGAAGAAATTACTTTTGCACATGCCTCAAATGCAATGTCAGCATTTCAGGGAGTAGCCTGGCGGGCAGACAACAGTCCGTTTGATGATTATTTACGTGGTAATAAAAAAGCAATGAGTAAAAATGCTACGAAAGGCATGCAATTATTTTATGGAAAAGCCAGCTGTGCTTCATGTCATAACGGCAAGTTTCAAACAGATAATCAGTATCACGCAATCGGTATGCCGCAAATTGGTCCAGGACGTGGCGATGGATTTGATGGTTACGACGATATTGGGCGTGAAAAAGTGACAGGTGATCCAGCTGATCGTTACCGCTTCCGTACACCAACGTTGCGAAATGTTGCACTGACAGGACCATGGGGCCATGGTGGTGCTTTTAATTCACTTGAAGATATTGTTCGCCACCATCTTGATCCTGTTACTTCATTGAAAAACTATGATTGTCATAATGAGCCTGTCATGCCATCAAGACCAGATCTTGATGCTTTGGATTGTATCGTTCAGGATGACCCAAGCAGAGTAAATGAAATTGCAGCTGCAAATGAATTAGAACCAATTGATCTGAGTGATAAAGAAGTTGGTTACCTGATTGATTTTCTGCATGCACTGACTGATCCAGCTAGTCTTGATCTACGTCACAGTGTGCCTGACTATGTTCCCAGCGGTCTGCCTTTAGCGGAATAAAAGCCCACAATAGTTATACATGGATTCAGCCAGATAATATTATCTGGCTGGATGCAGGTTAATGCTATTTCTAATAAAAAATTATTCATAAAATACAATTAAGCATAAATAGTCTTCACGGAGGAAACTATGCGAATTTTCGTCGACTTCCAAATAGAAAATGATCTTAAATCTCAGCTGATCAGCGATAACGTTATATATCGTCCAGATATCGAGTTAAAATCTTCCCGTTATTTACAACGTGCTTTGTTTTTAACACTGCCGGATGTGCTTATTACTCGCACACTTCCAAGTGAAGAAACCGTTTCAAAATGGCGTCAAGAACTTCCGAATCATTTGATTTTCATTATATGTATTGGTAATTCTGAAGTATTAACAGACAGTATTTGTAAAATACCGGTACACCATGTTTTAAAACAACCAGGATCGAATTCAGCGCTTCGCGCATTTATTCTTGCAGAGCAAGTTAATAACATACATATTAATTACCAAAGTAATTTTCCTATACTGTCAAAAGTTAATAATTCAAAAGGTAATTCAAAAAATAATGTTGTGGTCATTGGTGCCGGAGCGCTGAATTTAATCACTACATATTATCTCAACAAAAATGGTTACAAAGTAAAAGTGTATGATGCTTGTTCTGATCCACGAAATGCACATGATCAAAAACTACGGAGTTGTACGCATGGTGGTGATGATGCTCGCATGTTTAGTCTGTCTGAAACACGACATCATCTTGCTAAAAGTCACCTTGATTTAGTACAGAAAAATATAAATAATCCTTTTCAAAGAAGATTTGAAAAAGGGGGCTGGTTAACCTGTGATGATAAAAGTCTCAGTAACAATGATTTCAAATGGATAACAGATTTTGAAGATATTCCTGCCTGGTTGCCTGCGGTTTTTGAAGATGATCTTATTTCTTTTACTCAGGAAAGTGAGCCTTTGTGGGAAGAGTTTATTAAGCAGGAGCCTGAATTATTTACTGATGTAGGTTATGTGCCAAAGGTGCTCCGACTTTACTCTACAAAAGAGCAGTATGAAGCTGCAATCGTAATTGAAAATCGAATTGGTTCAACTAAAAAACTTGTTGATTTGCAAGATCTTATTCAAGAACATCCCGCTTTACGTGAGTCTGTGGAAAACGGCGAGATTGTTGGCGCAATAGAAATAGTTGGCTTCACAGTAAATATCCATAAATTTTCTGCAAAATTAATAGGATTTTTAGAAGAGTCAGGTGTTGAATTTAACTGGGATAAAAAGATAGAAAAGATAGAGCGAAATACTGACAACGTGATTGTAGGTGTTTCGACTAAAAATGAAACAATACAGGCAGATCATTACGTCATCTCACCGGGCGCATATGGCGCTAGTTTGCTGAGTAGTTTGAAATCACATAATCAAATATCATCAATTGTCGGGTCATGGTTACGTCTCCCCAATCTTGGTCCTAAACTTGATGTTTCATTAAAAATTTCACGTAACGGCTTTGCTTCTGATTCAGCTGCTGTTGGTGCTAACATTCTTGTTGGTACTGATTCAGATGGACAAGATATTATTCATGTAAGTTCTGGCCATGGCTACGTTGGTGAAAACCCGGATAATATCGATCCTAAATACATTGAAGATTTATTTCGCGTTGTTGAAGAAACTGCCAAGCGGTATTTCCCTGAATGTTATTATGCAGCAAAGAAAAGTGGCTTGCTCGAAAAGAGTTTAAAGTGTTGTGTTCGACCATGGACACCCTCTGGACTCGGCATATTCGAAATTGTAAAAGCGGATAATGATGGTTTACTCATATTAACCGGCGGACATAATACCGGTGGGTTTGCACAATCTCCTAGTGTAGCAATGGCGGTACTTTCTGCATTACAAGGAGAGGAGCACTCAATGCACCGGGCCTATCACCCTAATCGGATAAGTTGTTTTACCTCACATGATCGCCCCGATAGCTTTGAAACCATTTCATCCGGTTATTCTGTTGAATCAGCTGATGAACTTCCGATGGATTATGTCGTTTAACAAAAAAGCTGGTGGTTTGATTAAATAACAGGTGCTTCAATTGTGTTAGAACTTTTAACTCCACAATTATATATTGCTGTCCTGGTTGCTGCTATCGCAGGACTTATGCGTGGCTTTGCCGGCTTTGGCTCAGGAATGTTAATGGCACCCATTTTTGCTGTTATGTTTGGTCCGATTGAAGCGGTAGCAATAATTATTTTGCTGGAAATGGTGGTTACCGTACAACTCTTACCTGGTGTGAAACAACATATTGAATGGCGTTTTGTTGGACTAATGGGCATAGTTGCGGCGATTTTTATGCCAATAGGCATCACCTTATTAGTTTCTATTGATCCGCTTGTTTTAACCCGATCAATTGGTTTTATTGTTTTAGCTTTTGTTGTCGTGCTTTTAACAGGTTGGCGTTATCAAGGACAAAAACGGGACTGGATTACGGCAGGTATCGGTGCATTTTCAGGAACAATGATGGCAGCAACCAGTTTGGGTAACCCCGTTGTTATGCTTTATATGTTAACTGGCAGTGATAGTTCGACTGCTAATCGCTCTAACATTACTGCATATTTCTCCATCACTCTTTCTGCGCTTCTTATGTTTATGATTTTTTCCGGACTGGTGTCGCGCTTCGCATTTTTACATGCCGTTATTCTTCTCCCTGTTTTTATGTTTACAGCGTGGCTCGGTAGTCGTCTGTTTAGACATTCAGGAGAAATTCTATATAGAAGAGTGGCGCTGATATTTTTGTTTTGTGCCAGTATCGTTGGTTTATTGAGTTAAAGAATATGTTTTATCGTTTTTATGTTGCTGCTATATGACGCAGCATCTATTTATAATTTAGGAAAATATAATGTCAAATGTAAATATATGCATTGTTGGTCTTGGTCCCTGGGGTTTAGGTTCACTCGAGCGTATTATTTCAAGAGCGGGTCAGGACAAACACCAGGCTACAATTTCTGTTGATGTCATCGAACCGGGAGAACCGGGTGTTGGCGTACATTTCAGAACATTACCAGATTATATTCTGCTTAATACAAAATGTAGCCATATATCAATGTTTATCGAAAACCAGTTTTCGGATATAGAAAATCCTATATTAGGTCCAACTCTATTGGAATGGGTAAAACAGCAAGGTTACCGTTTTTCAAGTGATGGATATGACCTGACAAATGATGGAGGCAGGGAAATATCTCCGGATGATTTTTTGCCCCGACGTTTGCTCGGTGAGTACCTTAACTGGTTTTATCACCAGCTACTAAAGCGCATTCCCAAAAACGTTAATCTCAAAATTCATAAGCAGATGGCAATTGATATGGAAACAAGCCCGTCTGGTGAGGAAACAATTGTTTTAGATAATGGCGAACGTATCACTGCTAATATTGTTTTCTTAACAACGGGACATACAAAAAATGTTAATGCGAGTAAAACACCTTTAACAGAAAGCCAGCAAGATAAACGTCATATTGATATTGACTACCCACTCAAAGAACACCTGATAGGAATAAAGGAAAATGAAAAGGTAGGTATTGCAGGTTTCGGTTTGGCTGCAATAGATGTTTTAACAGAGTTAACCATAGGGAGAGGAGGGAAGTACATTTGTGATACCAAAACAGGCAGAAGAAAATATATAGCAAGTGGAAAGGAACCTGCTGTTTACATGTTTTCCAGAACCGGGGTGCCACCTTGCCCACGTCCTGCAATCAGCAAAAGTCTGGAGAGCTTTGGTTATAGCGCACAATTTTTTAAACCACAACAGATTGATGCCCTACGTGAAAAAATGTATGCGCAAAATGGAGACAATAAACTTGATTTTGTAAATGACTTGCTACCTCTTTTATGGGATGAAATGAAACTTGTTTATTATGAAACAAGCGTACGGCTTGCTGAAGGTGAAAATTCGGCTAAAGCAGTTTCAAAAAAACTGGTAGAGGCCTGGCATAATGCTGAATTTGGTAGTGAAATAAATAAACTCGTTAAAAGTTATGGCTCTTTTGATCCCGAACGATACTTTAAACAACCACTCCCTGAAAAAATCACCAGTAGTAATGAGTATCAGAATCTCTTTACAACGCTTATTAAGACAGATCTGGTTGAAGCTTATAAGGGTGAATTAGACAGTGCAAATAAAGCAGCTTTTGAATTGTTCAGGGTAGTACGTGAGACTATTCGTTATGCTGTAGATTATGAAGGTTTATCACCAGAATCACTGCTGCAATTTAAAAAACGCACTGCATCAATGATTAACCGAATAATTGTAGGGCCGCCTAAAGAAAGATCTGAAGAAATGCTGGCATTGATCGATGCAGGAATTGTTCATGTACCTTTTGGGCCATCACCTGAAATAACAGATGATGAACAATCTGGAAAAATAAAAATTAACTCTACCTTGTTAGAAAATAGGCATACAGAAATACTCGACAAAATTATTTATGCATACATTCCACATTCTAGTGTAAATAATTCATCTTCTGATCTTATTTCAAATTTATACAAAAAAGGGCGCTTACGTGATTTTTGTATTAGTAAAACGTCACTGGGCAGTGCTCACATTGATGTAGATCTTCATCCACTCAATAAGCATGGAGAAAAAGAAAAAAATATTTATATGCTCGGTCCTTTAACTGAAGGCGTAAAATATTTTAATCACTATATACCATCACCTTCGAGTCGCTTGCGTGCTTTTAGAGATGCCGATAAATGTGTATTACAGGCATTGGCGAGATATGGCAGCATTGGCTGATGAGAACAGGCGAGTCATTTATAAAAATAATGCATCTGCATCAGTTAAAAATTTAATACAAATACAACACACTTAAATGTGTACATAAAATTATAAATATTAAAGGGATAAGGTATTGAAAAATACCAAGGAATAATCGTGAATAATAATAAAAACTCTGGTATCGATAGTTATACTTCTTATTATACTTTTGGCAAATGGTTAATATTGTTTTACCTGATAATGCTTTCAGGAAGTGTCTTCGCACATGAAGCATGGCTTCTGACGCCGGCGCAAATGATAGAATGGAATTTAAAACCAAGGCCAGACATTTTTACCCAGTTTAATTACGTTAATATTTCTATAATAAGTTTTGCTATATTATTCTTTATTTTCTGGATCTGGCTGGATCGTAAAGATTCACGATTATTAGCTCCAAACTTACAAACTCGCTTGGCCTCATTGGGTCCCTATGCCGCACTTGGTGTCAGGTGGTCACTTGCAGTTATGCTAACTATTGCAGCATTTGGGTTGAATCCAAGGCATGGTACTGATCTTTTTGAGGCTTCAACACTCATCGCACCGGATCTGGAAATAAGATACCTTGAAGGAAATTGGCTTTGGCTAACCTGGGCACAAGCTCTGGCTGCATTCTCATTTGCAATCGGTTTGTACGTCCGCTTAACTGCTTTTGTCATTTTATTCGTCACAGTTATTGGACTTATTGTTTTTGGATATCAAATGTGGGCCTATGCCGGAATCGTTGCTGCATCGGCAGTGTATCTCTTACTGCAGGGCGGGGGAGTCCTATATATCCGGGCCTGGGTACCTAAACAGTTTGAAAAAATTAGGTCCTGGTTACAAAGTCAGTCGCGGCAGCGAGCACAGTTTTTGACACGTGTTTTGACCGGCATTAACCTTGCGTATCTGGGTGTTGAATATAAATTTTTTCAACCCAATCTTTCAATGGCGTTTCTTGAATTACAGAATGTCTACACTTTTGGCTTGGAACACGCGACATTTACCTTTTGCATGTTTGTAGTAGAGACTCTGGCAGGTATCCTAATGGTTTTTGGTGTGTTAGTACGGCCTTTGTCAGTTATTTTATTTTTTGCATTTATCGTTATCGCTCATATAACCGGGGAAAACCCAATTGGCCATGTAATTGTTTACGGCATCCTTTTAAGTTCTATAATCAATGGTTCAGGTTGCTGGTCAGCACAAAAAATCAAACTTAACTTTAATACTATTTTTGGTGATAATAAGTTCGATACACCGAAAGAGACTTCGTAATATATGTTTGTATTACACCATTAAAATTTGATTTACCATCTGGTTGAGCGAAGGGAACGACTAAACACCTTCGATCTTTTCCTTGTTCAACCGATTTTAAGCCGTCCTCAACGGCTTTTTTTTATGACTATTGATAATATAGTAAAGAGGCATAATGTATATTATGTTAAATTAAGAAATAATATATAAATCAATAGGATAAGACTATTAGTTAAAGTTAATTAATTACATTCAGAAAAAACACGCGCAGTACATGTCTCACAGATACTCGGATCAAGTCGTGTATATATGGTTTTGATAGCGTCTTTTTTAGAGTCAAAGAATTGTCTATTACCCACTTTAGCCACAAAACAATTCTTGCTAATAAACTCATAGACACTGCCTTTAAGTTCGGCGAAATAAAGTCCGCCACCTTGAGCCTTGAGACGATTAGAATCCGAAACAAGTGCCTCCGCACCGCTTAAATCAATAAAATTCACGCCAGTGCCTATAATGAGGATATGCTTGATATTTTCTTGCTCAATTAGCTGATGCAAGCGGTTTTGGATGTGTGTAATTGAGCCAAAATATATCGACATATCAATACGAAGAATCTTCAGTTGTGGACACTGATTTACCGGCTTTTTATTGATATTGATAAGCTTCTTGGTATTGTTTTTTTCATCCACATTGGGGGCCAAAGTGACAATTTCAGGCGTTGATGTACGGGCTAGAAATATCACCAGTGACAGTAAAACGCCTAGATATATCGCAAATTCTAATTCGAGGAATAAGGTTGATAGAAATGTCGTGATTAAAATGGCACTTTCAGAGCGGCTAAATTTTAATATTGCCTTAATATGATGCACGTCAATCAAGTTATAAGCCACGATGAGAATAACACCCCCCATGGCTGCAACCGGTAAGTATGCGGTTAATGGGGCAATAAGTAATACAACGGCCATTAAAATGATGGCAGCAAAAATAGCAGAAACGGGGGTTTTGGCGCCTGATGAATAGTTTACGCCTGAGCGCGTAAATGAGCCTGAGCCAGCATAACTCGAAAAAAAACTGCCGGTAATGTTGGATAAGCCCTGGCCTATAAATTCCTGATTAGCATCAATACGCTGATTAGATTTTGTAGCAATCGAACGACTGATTGAAACAGCTTCTATAAGCCCTAAAAGCGCCACCGCAAAGGCTTCAGGTGCTAACATTTTGATTGAGGCAAAAGAAAAATCAGGCATGGATAAGGGCGGTAAATGAGCAGGGATTTCGCCAACTAACTCAATGTTGGCGCCTGTAGCAGTAAACGCATAGGCGACAAAACTACCGACCACTAAAGCAATTAATAAATTAGGAATTTTGGGGGTAAAACGCTTTATCAGTAACGCGGAAACTAAGGTCACGACAGCGACGATAAGAATAGAGAGGTTGGTCTGCCCTACTTTATTGCCAATTTCTAACCAGGTGTGAAAAAAGGACTCTCCTCGGGTAACTTCGATACCCAACACACTTTTCATTTGACTGGTGGCGATTAAAATTGCGGCGCCTGCAGTAAAACCTATGACAACGGTGTGAGAAACAAAATTCACCAGGGTGCCTAAGCGTGCTAAACCAAATGCTAACTGATAAATACCCGCCAAAAAGGTTAAGGTTAAAACTAGTGAGATAAATTCTGGCGTACCGGGTTCAGCATGATTACTGATCGCGGCGAAAACAACGATAGAAATGGCTGTTGTTGGACCAGAGATTAAGTGACGTGAAGATCCGAATAAAGCGGCGATAATGGGTGTCACCATGGCAGTATATAAACCATACTCAGGTGGCAACCCCGCGATGGTGGCAAAAGCGACGCCTTGTGGTAATACAATAATGGCGCCGGTGAAACCTGCAATAAGATCAGCCTTTAATGTCTCTTTCGTGATTAATTTATACCACTGTAAAAACGGAAATATCGACATCAGCTTCATTATTAGGCTTTTCCTTCAAAATAAATTAAACGTATTGGTATAAACTTGCGCTGAATGGAGTATTCGAAACACAAAGTGGTTTTGATGACTTAAGGGTAGTTGAATCTGCTACAAATGCGTTAAATACTTTGATTTGTAACGATCACTAATGTATTAGTATTTTCTAATGCAGTCAAGCATTGTACTTCGCCAATCTGTTATTATGGGCGTTACTTACATAGCGAGCAGATAAATATCGTGACAATTAACGCCTTTTCCACACTCCCTCTTACTCCTGAGCAACTTGATACTATAAAATCATTGGGTTATACCGAAATGACGCCAATACAAGCTCAGGGTCTTCCTGCTATTTTAAAAGGCCGGGACCTGTTAGCGCAAGCTAAAACGGGCAGCGGTAAAACGGCGGCTTTTGCGATTGGCTTGTTAGATAAGCTTGAGGTTAAAAAGTATGAAACTCAGGCGCTCGTACTCTGCCCTACCCGAGAATTAGCTGATCAAGTCAGCAAAGAAATTCGTCGGCTTGCCCGGGCTATCCCTAACACCAAGATTTTAACGCTTTGTGGCGGCAAGCCCATTGTTCCTCAACTGGTCTCACTGGAACATAGTCCACATATTGTTGTAGGTACGCCCGGTCGAATTCTTAAGCATTTAGTTGATAAACGCTCTTTAGACCTGAGCCATTTAACCACACTGGTATTAGACGAAGCAGATCGTATGCTCGATATGGGTTTTCATGATGACATTATGCAAATTATCCACAATATGCCGGAACAACGACAGACATTGCTCTTTTCCGCGACGTATCCGGAACAAATTAAGGACGTTAGTGAAGCGATTCAAAATAATCCCGTTGATATACGTTTAGAGGCATCACTGGATAATAAAAATATAAAACACATTTTTTATGAGATTGAAAAAGGACAACGAACACAAACATTAATCGCTATTTTGCATCAATATCGTCCACAATCAACGGTTGTTTTTTGTAATCGTAAACAACAGGCCCAGGAGCTTGCCGATGCACTGTGGCAAGAAGGCTTTCATGCGCGTGCCTTACACGGCGATTTAGAGCAACGAGATCGAGACCAGGTGCTGGTTCAATTTTCTAACAAAAGTAGCTCGATATTAATCGCGACCGATGTCGCTTCGCGCGGATTAGATATTAAAGATCTCGAGGCTGTTGTTAATTTTGAGCTATCCCCCGATCCTGAAATTCACGTGCACCGCATTGGCCGTACCGGCCGTGCCGGAAATCAAGGTCTGGCCTTTAGTTTATTTATGGCCTCTGAAGCACATAAAGTGAATAAAATTGAAGAATATCAAAAAACAGCAGCAAAAATAGAAAGTACAAATAGCTTAAAACTTAAGGATAACTTTAGGCTGAGTCCACCGATGGTGACACTCTTCATTAATGGTGGCAGAAAAAACAAAGTGCGTGCAGGAGATATTTTAGGGGCGCTGACTGCAAATACAAATTTACAGGGAAAACAAATTGGCAAAATTACTATTTTTGACAACTTTTCCTATATCGCTGTTGAACAGCCAATATATAAACAAGCACTTAAAATTTTAAGCGAAGGCAAAATTAAAGGCCGAAAATTTAAAGTACGTAAGCTGAGTTAATGTTCTGTTGTTAATATGAGTAATAACGCTTGCACGTGTTCAACGGCTTCAATACCCAGATCGGTTAAATAGCCACCATCTTTTTGTGTTGTTAAACCCTTTTCATATAAACGTTTGGCCGCATCAATAGAAGACTGTTCGGCCGTCGCATGAACCTTAATTCCTTCCTGATTATTGGATGGTTGGAAAAGGTTTAGCATATTAACTTCATCAACCAGTTCTTTTGTGTATGACATGAGCTGCCCTCTTTGAATACTGTAATTGTATTGGATTAATCGGTTATAAAATAATCGACAAGGTTGTTATGTAGGTAGTGAGTGTACATAAATGAGGATAATTTATCGTCTAAACAGCGCCTATATTTGATAAAATTAACTATTCCTGTCTACAAAGGCAGGCAATAAAAAACCCAAGGCCTGTAGACGCTTGGGTTATTTATAATATGGCGGAGAGGGTGTCGGCCTCCGCCATGTATTAGCCTGTCTCAATCGCCACCTTTAAAGTTACTAATAACCCATTATATAAGCACTTTAACCTAATCAGTTGTCTTATACAGTATCACGCGCTATCATCAAATTACATTAATTTATGTTGGGTAGCTTGTTGGGTAGGGTTAAATGCCAAAAATTGCAAAAGAATTATCAGCTATTGAAGTTAAAGCCATTAATGTTTCTGGGCTACATGCCGTTGGTGGTGTTGCTGGGCTGTTATTACAGGTTTCCTCTACAGGTTCAAAGTCTTGGATACTTCGAGTAATGATAGGCTCTAAGCGCCGTGATATAGGCTTAGGCGGCTATCCAGACGTACCTTTAGCAATGGCTAGAGAAAAAGCACGTGAAGCACGTAAAAAAATTGAAAGCGGTATTGATCCGATAGAAGAAAGAAAAGATTCAAGAAATAAATTAATCCAGACTCAAGCATCTAAATTGCTTTTTGATGAAGCAGCGGATCAATTTGTAGCGCAAAAACAAGTTGAGTTCAAAAATAAAAAACACGCATCACAATGGACGAATACTTTAAAAACATATGCTAGCCCAATTATAGGGAAACTCCCTGTTTCAGAAATTGAGATAAATCATCTTATACGAATTTTAGAACCTATCTGGCTAGAAAAAACAGAAACTGCCAAACGCTTAAGAGGAAGAATTGAAAGCGTTCTTTCATGGGCAACCGTTTCAGGTTTTCGTACAGGTGAAAACCCTGCCCGCTGGAAAGGCCACTTAGAACATGTACTACAAACGCCAAGCAAAGTAACAAAAGTAAAACATCATAAAGCCCTGCCTTGGCAAGATATTGGCATATTCATATCTAACCTAAAACAACGCGAAGGAATATCAGCAAAAGCTTTAGAGTTTCTCATCTTAACTGCTTCCCGTTCTGGTGAAGTGCGCGGTGCTACATGGCAAGAAATAGAATTAGAAAATAAAATGTGGATTATTCCAGCTGAACGTATGAAAGCTGATAAAGAACATCGAATTCCATTATCTAAAGAAGCCATAAAGCTATTAAAGGCATTACCGAAGTTTGAAGGGAATGATCACTTATTCCCTGCTTCACGTGGTGGTAGCTTGTCTGACATGGCTCTCTCTCAAGTTGTTAAGCGCATGGAAGTTGATGCTGTACCGCATGGCTTTCGTTCTACCTTTCGTGATTGGTGTTCAGAGCATACGAACTACCCTACCGCCGTTGCTGAAATGGCCTTAGCTCATACTATAGGTAATAAAGTAGAAGCCGCTTATAGACGTGGTGATCTCTTAGCTAAGCGTATAAAGCTTATGAATGAATGGGCTAAGTATTGCAACACTCCGCAAATTAAAGGTGATATTGTTTCGATAAGGGAGCGTAAAGCATGAGCGTTGAAGAAAAAATTCGGGCTTTTTTTAACCGTATAAAGAAACTAGATAGTACTAGAAAAGCATTCCATAGCGAATGTGCTAAATCTTATATTCTCCCAGAAAACATTCCTGAATGGATGGCTAATGTTGAACAGTCAGCTAAAAGTTTAACTGATGAAATCCCTCAAAAGCACAGAATTTTACATTATATAAAACTTATCAATATAGCCTTTGAAAATAATAACCAGTCGGATCTAAAATCATATGTATATGCTGTTCACATCGAGATCGAAGATGCTAGATTGAACGAAATAGTGATTAATGGAAATGAAGTCAAGGCAAAACAAAAGCTAGATGGGAAAAATTCAGGTTCAAAAGTAAAGGTAAGATTATGGGCTAAAGAAATAGCTAAAGAGCTTTTGAGTAATAAATATAAAACACAAAATGAAGCATGGAAAGCATTACCTAGTAGCCATGAACCATTTGAGTGTGAAACGGACAAGGCGTCTTATGAAGTATATGTAGACGGTGATAATATTTATGGTGTTAATACGCTGAATAATAAAGAACAGAAACTTACACGCGAAACATTTTTTAAACAATATTACAGAAAAGTAAAAAAGATCGGAAAGTAAGCCCCCTTAAGTTCCTGCCCACGATGAAAAAATTGTGTCTCAATTACAGGAGATACAATACCATGAAGACCGAAACATTCTTATCCGATAAACAATTAAGTTTACGTTACAACATAGGCCGTTCGAGCGTATGGCGTTGGCTTAAAGAAGGCAAACTACCAAACCCCACCCGCTTTGGCTCCGGAACTACTCGCTGGCGTCTTTCAGATATTGAAAAATGGGAGGATGAAAAATGATCAATCAAACCTCCTCCGATATGAGCACTATAAAACTTAGATCAATATTTAAGGACTATGTGTCATCAAGCGCATTCAAAAAAATAGACGGTGAACTTCGAATCATTGGCAAATATGGAGAAATTTCTCTGCTGGATGATGTGTTCGACATTTGGTTTCATAAAGAGCCGCCGTTGTCAGAGCGTAAACTTAGCGCAATGGTTAAAAATATCCCTCAAAACACGCACTTCACGAGATTAGACGGTGAACTCATAATCCAATGCCAAGATATAAACGTTCCTCTGAACTTGCTCCCTACTTTGAAAATTAATCGTAGAAAGCATTTGTCTGAAAAAGAAAAAAATCGATTAGCGAAACAATTAAAGAGGGTTCGATCATGAAAAAGATACCCGCCCTCCCGCCAGAGAAGACAAGCAAAAAGAAGTTTAGCACGAAAAATAAAAATAAATTAATCAAAGCAACCATTAAGAAAATTACGCCTAAGTATATTCTTACGCTTCGTATTTTGTTGAATCGATCATTGGTAGAGCTTGAAGCATTTAAGCTTTATGGTGAAACATGTTTACATTCAACTATCAGTACATTAGCAAATAAAAAAGGGGTTAGATTCCATCGTAAGTCCGAACCACACAAACACCAAAACGGAGGGGTAACCCACTTTACCCGATACACCCTTTTTGATGAGGATAGAGAGAAAGCCAAAGCATTGATAAAACCATTCGAGGCTTCAAACGATGACTGGTAAAAATATTAATACAAAAGGCCGAAAAAATTGCGGCTCTTTTGCACGCATGCCTCACCAAGTAACAAATACAGAGAATTACAGAACATTAAACCCTAAAGCCAAAGCATTATTGCAAGATGCAAATGCGAGATATAACGGGAGAAATAATGGTGATATTGATTTTACATTGAAGACGATGAAAAAATGGGGGTGGAATTCTAATGACCAGATTAGCAAGGCTAAAAATGAATTACTTAAAAAAGGCTTTCTTGTATTAACAAGGCAAGGTGGCCGCAATAAGGCAAATCTATATGCGCTTACACTTTGGGCTATTGATGACTGTAAAGGTAAGTTAGATAGAGCTGCTACTACAACAGCTTTGGCATATTGGAAACAAGGAAACAATCCTGAATATTAAATGTGCTATACCGCTATACGGTTTAACTTCCACCGTGATACGGTTTAGTAAGGTTAAAGGCAATAATTAATTAAACCGCTATTCGGTATAGTCTAGGCTTTTATTACTAAATCCTTATACCGCTATTCGGTAACCTTTATATATATTTACCATGGGGTTAAACAATAATACTTATACACGTTAGGAGGGGTAACAATATCATTATTTAATTAAATCTATCATACGAACAATAAATTTCTGGTGTACATAAAGAGAAGTTTCCCTAATGTGTATATGTATTATTAAAAATAACTCTTTTTAGCTGATTCGCTTCGAAAAAGATCATCTTGGTTTCTTTAGTCCCTAAAGGGAGTAAATTTGTTTTCAGAGTCCTTAAAGAGTGAAAAAACTCATTTATTACACGGTAAAAGAGGCTCTCTCTCGTACTGGTCTGAAAACTATAGTTTTACGGGCACATAAAATAGTTCGTCAAAATCCATTATTCACAAGACAAGCAATCACCCCTCCATAAAAAAGAGCTAGCAAGATAATTGCTAACTCTCTTAATGTATTGCTTATACTTTAATGTTACTTATATTTTGAGTCGTCCGTAAACTTCAGCTTACCACCACCAAAATTCACTAGAAGCCCTCTAAGATGCTTAGCATTTTCCTTCGTAAGCATAAACTGATTTGTATAAGAACCGAACAAACCTGAACCCAGCACAAGGTAGTGACTCTTTGAGTTTCCACTGAAAATGCTAAACTTAACATTAACTCCACCAGCTGAATCGGCGATACCAATCTCCTTATCAAGAATATCTTTGTCTTTATATGCCATGTCGTGCCACTTAAGATATTTATCAATCATCTTAAGATATTGACTAACATACTGCTTTCCAAACCAAACTCTTGTTTCACTTCTTCCGTAACCTTTAACATAAACATAGAGGCGCGTTTGGCCGGACGCTTCTTCGTACTCAATTCTTGTGGGGCGCGTAAAATATTTGTTGGCAACACTGTTGTAGACACTCCCCTTTAATGGTGACTCGATTGGCTTTTGCATTGTTGCAACACACGCAGAAAGGAGCACCATAACCACGATGATCGATAATTTTTTCACTACTTACTCCTTAATATTTTTTTTATTTCCCGAGTTAAACTGCTACACCTTCATAAAAAATTTGGGGGAAAGAGAAAGCCTTGCAATATAATCCATACCGTTACTGTAACGTAAATTACAGAACTCTATTAAGCCTATCAACTCTTATTTAAAAATGTATTTAGTTCTCACACAAAAAAGCCCAACACACTTCCGTTATGTTGGGCTGTTTGTTGGGTAGAGTCAATATAAGTATGTAACATATTGATTTTACACGAAATATGGCGGAGAGGGTGGGATTCGAACCCACGGTAGGTTGCCCTACGCCGGTTTTCAAGACCGGTACTTTCGGCCAGCTCAGTCACCTCTCCAATGCTCAATTCAGGCGTTCTGCCCGACTTGAGGATGCGCAATATACAGTAAGAAAAAGTAATTTTCCAGTCATAATTGGCCTTGAAATTTGATTATATCGGCTTGATATTATGAACTAATAGCGTATGCTCTGGTCTATTGGCTACACGCTAATTTATTATAATTTTAAGAGGAATATCTGTATGTTAGGAAATCAGTCAGTTGCGTCTCGTCCTGTTGAGTCGGTTTTATCCACCAATAAGGTCATTCGTAGCACATATCAATTATTGTCTATGACGTTGTTATTTAGCGCCTTTGCGGCCTATCTAAGTATCGCTATGCAGGCATCTCAGGGTATGGGACTTGTTGCTACCATCGTTGGCATCGTTATGCTTTGGTTTGTACTGCCCAAAACGGCTAACTCTGCTGCCGGTATCCCTGTTATTTTTGCTATTACCGGTTTGCTCGGGTTTGGTATTGGCCCAATGGTGGCGTATTATCTTTCGATTAACCCAAGTATCGTGATGACAGCCTTAGGTGGTACCGGCGTTATTTTCCTGGGTTTATCCGGTTATGCTTTGACAACGCGTAAAGACTTTAGCTTTATGGGCGGCTTCTTGATGGTCGGTATGTTTGTCATCATTGGCGCGTCTTTGTTAAATATCTTTATGGGCATCCCTGCTTTATCTCTTGCGGTTAGCGCAGCGGTTATCATGATTATGAGTGGTTTTATCCTGTATGAAACATCATCTATTATTCATGGTGGCGAAACGAACTACATTATGGCAACAGCAAGCTTGTTCTTATCTATTTTGAACATCTTCACTTCATTGTTGCATTTATTAGGTGCGATGAACGACGATTAATGTGTTTGCAGTATCATCAAAAAAGCCCGCTTTTCCAAGCGGGTTTTTTTTATCATAAATATTAAGGGTAAAAAAATGGATTGGTTAAAAATTGGTTCAGCAGCGTTAATGATCGGAATGTTGGTCTTTATCTATCCTCGTATGCGTGATGCCATGAAAAACTCGCCGAAAGGGTCAAGCGAAGACTGGAAGGGCTATCTTATTCCTTTAGTTGCCGTGATTGCTTTTGTGGTTTTTTTAATGTCGATAGTTTAAGGCGTATTTGTTAGCCCCCGTTAATAATACTTATTATTAACGGGGCTAATTGCTATTTCTTTATAACTTTACGGTTACCCATATACGGTTGTAAGACGTCAGGGACATGAATATTGCCTTCTGCATCCTGATAATTTTCCATAATGGCAACAAGCGTACGCCCTACCGCCAGACCTGAACCATTTACCGTGTGCACCAGTTCAGGTTTGCCTGTTTCAGGATTACGCCAGCGCGCTTTCAGGCGACGCGCTTGAAAGT
>Ga0316209_1001632_pt1 | contig 21877 bp, 22 predicted proteins | sample 6monopyrite_MG_FD_204945 | JGI IMG/M metagenome (GOLD analysis project Ga0316209, IMG submission 204945) | Microbial mat bacterial communities from mineral coupon in-situ incubated in ocean water Damariscotta River, Maine, United States -... | ecosystem: Environmental > Aquatic > Marine >...
GTTCGGTTATCTGGCTATATTTATCCATGCGGACTCCAATCTTGCCGGAAAAGAGAAGCTGGTTAATATACCAGATAACCTCTAATTCTCCAGCTAAGCTGAGTTGCACTTATTAGTTGAATCCGCGTTTTATGAAGTGGGTAATTTGTCGAAGATTCAATTTTTTCGACAAAAATGTGCTTTTTAAATAATAAAATAGCGGCGCTATCGATTATATTATGAATGCCTTACTAAACACTGTGGTTCTCGATGAGACACTACCGCGTGGCGTAATTGAACACATGATCGATAGCTACTATATGTTGGTGGTGCGTAAGTAAGCTACCAAAGAAAGATCAAAAATCTATTCTGACGATTTAGCGAAGATTTATCCTGATATTAAATGAGACGGGAATCATAAGCCCAGTGTAAAAGAGCCTGGCGCTGTTTTTTACGACAACTATAATCGAAAGGTTCACAAAATTTCTTTACCGCGCTGTAATGACGCCGGAAAGCGCGCCAGCGCTTTATTTGTCTTAGATCTTCATCCACTGTGCGCCGTCCCATAAAATATCGGCAATACCATTGAAACCAACCTCTTGGGTCTTGCGGATGAATCCAGCCTTTGCTTCTCCAAACCTGAAGCGATTGTGAAGCGTCAACTGAAAAATAATTCAATGTGATATCCTTTCCCATTGGGCTGAGTTTGGCGTCGACAAACCAGTCATCAGGAAATTCACCTTGACAATCAGTCAGATATTTTCCACCAAAAACACCGAGGGATAACATTTGTTTCGGAGTGAGTTCCGGCGAAAAACTTTCATGAAAATTTTCTCCCGGAGATTCGACTAGCGAATACTGGTAATTTTGTTGCATGGTGTCGCAGACGGTTATAATTGTCATAAGCGGTAAGTGTTATAAACTATTAAGCAGCATTAATTCGCCCGGATAGGGGCACATATAGTATGAATCGGTTATGTAATTATTCGGGTATTTTCGAAAATGATGGCGCAGCAGTGTGATAGGAACGATTAGCGGCAAATAACCAAGGCGGTATTGCTCAATAGTGAACTTTAACTCCTGCTTATCGTCTTCGCTTATTTTTTTCTTCAAATATCCCTGAATATGCTGCAAAGTATTGGCATGATTTTTTTTAGTGGCTACTGTCTGAAGCAATAACATTATTTGAGTCAGGTATTCCTGGGCAATTTTCAAAACATTTTTTTCGTCACCACTCGCAAGAAGAGCACCCGATTTTCTTGCAGCATCCTGATCATGGCTCATATAAATATATTTATGTTGCGCATGAAATTGCTGTATGCGCGATAAAGTAAATGGACTTTCCATTAACCTTTGCCACCGGTAATAGATATAAACACGTTGAATAAAATTTTCCCTAATCAGAAGATCATTTAGTCTTCCCTCTTCTTCTACCGGTAAATGCGGTTGGTTTTTCATCAGGCGTTGCGCATAAATACCCACACCTGTTCGCTCTGGCATATTCTTTTTATAAATTTTTACGCGCTCCATTCCGCAGCTAGGGGAATCTTTTTTTAGGATATATCCAGATATTTTCTGGTGCCAATCAAGCTGTTTATCGGCGATAGCATTTAGTTTTTCTGTAACATCCAGATCTTTGTTTTTGGTACCAATACAAATAACACGACTATCTTTTTCAACTAATCGAATAGGCTCTCTTGGTACCCCTAGACCTATAGCGGTTTCAGGACAAAAAGGCCGGAAATCGAAATAATTACTAAGAACATTTAATAAATACCGATTTTTCTTATGTCCGGCATCAAAGCGAACTTTTTCGCCCAACAAACAACTACTAACACCGAGAAGTATTTTGTCCAACTGATTTCCCTATAAGTTTATTTGGTTAAAATTTTTTCTTGGATAGAACGGACAAGCAATTACAACAGGTATGCGGTAACACCCTGGAGTGACGGCAAATCGTGAGCTAATCAAAGTTCTATTTCAACGAAATTCGATATTATAGTGGTTCTTTTAAGGCATCAAGTCTATTCATTGACTGCAACATATAATCATAAATCAATTTTGCGCTTGCTATGAGTGCAGGCAACAACCTCAACTAAGCACTTGAAATCCAGGTAGGTTGGCCTTCAGGCCAATATTCTTGCACGCTTGCAGCCTGTTGGCGTAAACACCAACCTACACTGGATGGCCCGACCTACTCAGCAGCTGCATTTGCATTGATAGTGGCAGCAATAGAAATTTCCCGTACAATTGACCCTTAATCGATTTCAATACAACTCTATCAGAGCCTTATTATGTCAAACGTCCTCACCGAATTGCTCGACCTGCTTACTCTGGAAACTATTGAGCAGGGCCTTTACCGTGGAAATAGCCAGGATATCGCCCTTGGGCATGTATTCGGTGGCCAGGTTATCGGACAGGCGCTGTCAGCGGCAAAACGCACAATAGAAATGGACCGCGTGGCGCATTCTTTTCATTGCTATTTTTTATTGCCGGGCGACGCCACCAAACCGATCGTTTACGACGTGGAAAACATTCGTGATGGGGGCAGCATTTCCACTCGGCGGGTAAAAGCCATTCAGAACGGGCGGCGGATTTTCTTTCTCACGGTTTCTTTTCATAAGTCATCCCCGGGTTTTGACCATCAGGTAGAAATGCCACAAGTCGCGGATCCGGAAACCTTAAAGTCAGAGCTGGAAATTGCGCGCCAATACGCCGATAAAATACCGCAAAAAATTCGCAATATCGCCCTGTGCGAAAAACCGATAGAAATCCGTCCGGTGGAATTTTTTAACCCGTTAAAACCGGAAAAATCCTCGCCCAGGCGTCACATCTGGATGAAGGCCAATGGGGCATTACCCGACGACTCAAGAGTACATAAGTACTTACTTGCCTATGCTTCTGATTTTGCTTTTTTGCCGGTCGCAGGCCAGCCTCACGGGGTATCGTTTATGCAGCCCAATGTGCAGATGGCGACCATCGATCACAGCATGTGGTTCCACCGCGAATTCCGCTTTGATGACTGGTTATTGCACGTGATTGAAAGCCCCTCTGCCAGCTTTGACCGGGGCTTTGTGCGCGGCCAGTTTTTTGACCGGCAGGGCCGGCTGGTTGCCAGTACGGCGCAGGAAGGGGTGATGCGCAGTCGCAAGTAGTCGCCGGGAAAATCAATACACGCGAGTTAAACTGAGAGTAGATCAGAGCATATCAAATCGCCCTCACCCCAACCCTCTCCCAGAGGGCGAGGGAGTTTAGACCCTTGCTCAAAAAAAGATGTTTTAAGCTTCTGCCAGCAACATTTTTACCAATACCTGAACGTGCTCAGCGGTTTCCACGCCGCGGTCGGTCAAATAGCCGCCATCGTCGCGGGTGATTATTCCCTTGTCGAACAGGCGTTTGGCCGCGGCTATCTTGGCGGGCTCTGCATCCTGATGGATTTTAAGGCCGCCCTGGGTAGAATTCAGATCAAACAGATTTAACAGTTCCAGCTCGGCCAATAATTCAGTTGTCAATGACACGGTGAATTCCTTGAGTGAGTGATTTAGGCGAGAGTTCGCGATTAATGTATTACAAACTATCACTTTTGCTCGCCAGGATATAGCCATACTACGCCGGTTACTGATCCAGGCCAATATTTGGCTGAACGAGGACTGTCTGTACTTTATAGGCGGGTCACCCGATAAAGCTCAAAACGGCCACTGGTTTGATTAAGACGATGAAAATAGAGTGAGCGTTCGTCTGGGGAAAAAGTAGTGCCCTCCACAAATCCGCTGATAGCGGCGACTTTCTGTGTATTGGCGAATGGCTCGCCGATGGAATTTCTGGTCGAGCGGTAAATTTCCGTTGTCAGATCGGACAGCATCAATCGCGTAAAAAACATTTCCAAACCGTCCGCTGAAACGCTGGGCGCGTACTCCAGCTCATCGGTATTGATTGCCGCAGTCAGCGTGACACTGTTACTCAGGCGTGTAAACTGACCGTTTTGCAGGGTGGCGATGGCTATATCGGCCGCGTCCGGGAAATTGTTACCGCCGCGGAAATCACCATCATTAAAATACAAAGTCTGTCCGTCAGGCGAGATCTCAAGGTCAAAGTTAACCCAGCCAGGTGTTTCTATGGCCAGACTGGATAGAGCTTCAAGTTGAGAGACATTCGTACCATCCCAGATCCCGCGATATAAAATCGCGTAATTAGTCGGAGGTGCGTAATTGATGGTGGAAACAAAATAGAAATTGTTTTGATTGTCCATACTGGGTGCGCCATCTACACCTGTAGTATTCACCGAAGTCAGCTCTCCCGCGTACTGAAACGAAGTGTCGCTGAGATAGGTAGCGAAGTGCAGATTTTTGTCCGAACCATTATCGCCAACCGCGTTATCATTAAAAAAAAGATAGTTACCTTCGCGGCTGAAAAAAGGTTCCATGACGTCACCGTCAAAATCCACGACTTCAACAAATTGAGGCGCACCAAATTCCTGATAGCTACCGATATCCGGCGGTGCGTTCACGCTCGAATCTGAACTGCCGCCACCGCAACCAGTCAACCCGATCAAGACCACTATCATCAAGGACGAAAATTGAGTCTGTATTTTGTTGCTAATACCCAATGGTACGAATAGGTTCATCAACTTCTCCAACTACCAAGTGTGTGACTGAAGATTAAGCATTTTATCCCTTCTCCCTTTGGAGAAGGCCAGGATAAGGGAAACGAGATGAGGGCAACGACACCCTGCCTAACGGCCCTGATTAATCCGCCTGTTTGAGCAAATTGGCCGGTGAAAATTGATCGGTAAGAATTTCGCTGTTGGTGTCCCAGTCTATCTCATCGTCAATGCGCTGCATGGTCTGCTCGACGTTAACCCGGTAGTGAGCGAAGGTATCACGAAACAGCGAAGGAAGTGGTGGAAACAACTCAAAATCCGAATTCTTACTGGCAAAAATGACGCGGTTGCCTTTGGTCGGCGCGTTAAAAATGTGTAACTTGCCAAATACTCGCTGATAAGTCGCCGATTCATAGTCGTACAAACGACTGCCGCTAAAAGTATTCGCGCTTAAAATTCCGCGCTCTGATAACAGCCCTTTGACTTCATTTAAGAATTCCAAAGTCATCAGGTGTTCAGGAATATAATCACCGTTAAAGGCGTCCAGAATAATCCAGTCGAACTGCTGCTTTTTGATTAGCGCGCGCTTAACGTACACGCGGCCATCTTTGATCACCGTAGTGGTTTTGTCATTTTCACGATAACCGAAATATTTTCTTGCCAGCTTGACAACCACCGGATCAATTTCGACATTGACGATTTGCGCCTCCGGCGATATTTGCTGGATTACGTTAGATAAAATACCGCCACCCAGGCCGATAATCAGTACACGTTTGGGTGCCGGATTGAGCGCATAGCCAGCGAGTACTCCGTGGGAATATTCAAATACCAGACGTTGCTCATCTTGCAGATCGATACAGGCTTGATTGGTGATTTGTTTTCGCCGGGTTTCAAATCGCATACAACGCAGGTTATCTTCTTCGGTGATCACAACGTTACGGTAAATTGATCGCTCTTTATGAATTTGTTTGGCAGTGACGCTAAAGGAAATTGTGCCAAAAAAAACGATCAGTGCAAAATTTAATAGCATTGATTTAGTATTAAACAAACTGGTTGTGACCGATTGAAAGCTGTAAGAATCCATTGATTAGATTGCCTGTCGTTGTTTGGCGCGAGCGCGGTCGATTAGGTCAACCACCAGAGCCAGTATGCCGCACAAAATCAACAAAGTAAAAATCAACCACAGGATCTGATCTATCTCCAGCCATAACACAAGGTAAAACGAAGTCATTATGGTTCCGATGGCACTACCGAGAGTTGAGACAAAATAAAGAAAACCGGCCGTATGCCCGGAAGAGTCGGCTGAGACAGTAAGGATCCTGACCGAGTAAGGTGCAATCATTCCCATCACAATACTGGGCACTAGAAATACTAAAATCGATGCCAGCAGGGAGCCGTAGCGCGGATCTTCAATCCGTTCGAAAACCCATTCGAACAGATTGAGCGAGAAAAACAGCGTGGGTAATAAAGCCATACCGGCGAGCAAAAAAATTAGCGCGAATTTTTTCAGACTGGGGCGATACAATGATAACCTGCCACCGGTAAGGTAGCCTATCGACAAAGCCAACAGAAATACGGTGATAATACTTCCCCAGACATAAACGCTGCTGCCAAAAAATGGTGCGAGCATTCGGCCACCGAGCAGCTCAAAACACATAATCGAAAAACCCGCGATAAAAGCAAGCAGGAGAATAATATTTCTCTTCATTTATTTCTCTCTAAAGTAAGGCCAGGGCTGACGACGGGTCAGCGATACGAATCAAGGAGGTATCCTAACATGGTAATCAGGATAAGGAATACGAGGATAAAATTATTCGGCATCACCAATAACGACGATTTAACCAACTCCAACACCAACAAAACCAGCTCTGGAGGTTGGCGCTGGTTTGATACAAATTTAGTTGGAACTATTTGAGCAGTTGGGTAACCAGGCGCTGCTGAGCCACCGCCAGTCCGGAAAACTCCTGCGACAATAGCTGCGCTTCACGCGCCTTGCCGGCAGTTTCTGTTGCCTGATCGCCAATGTTGACGATGTTGCGGCTAATATCCTGAGCCACGTGGCTTTGCTGCTCGGTTGCGCTGGCTATTTCGGTGGCCATATCGGAGATACTCTGCACTGACTCTGCTATTGATTCGATTGATTCGCCGGTGCGCATGATATCTTCCACTCCCGATTCAAATAAAGTCCTGCTTTGCCGCATACCCTCTGCGGCCTGATTTGAACCCGCCTGCAGTTTTTCGATCATCGACTCTATTTCCTGGGTCGCTTCCTGAGTTCGCCGCGCCAGATTACGCACTTCATCAGCAACCACAGCGAAACCACGACCCTGCTCACCTGCCCTTGCCGCTTCGATTGCAGCGTTCAAAGCCAGTAGATTGGTCTGGTCGGCAACCCCACGAATTACGTCCAGCACCCCACCAATGTCCTGACTGTAACTTGCCAGTTGCTCAATAGATTCAGTTGTCGTGTCGATCTCTTTTACTAGCAACTGATTTGCCTGAACTGCTTTAGCTGCGACTTGCTGGCCATTGTTAGCGAGCCGCATTGCCTTGTTGGTCTGCTGCGAAGCCGTTTCACAGTTTCGCGCAACTTCACTAAACGAGGTGGTCATTTCCTCAACCGCAGACGCCAGTTGGTGAATTTCCCCTTGCTGAGAAACCATGCTGGATGATGCGTTTTCCATCAATTCGCTTGATGCCTCGGCGGTCGATTGAATGTTATCGCTGGAATCTTTAAAACGTCCGAGTACAGCGCGCAACTCGGAACTGACCATTTTGAACGATAGTTCGATACTGGCCAGATCATCTGTTGCGCCAGTGTAAATATGCGCCATTAGCTTATTATCGTAAATGGCTTTAGCTTTTTCCGACAATTTATTCAGGCGAGTCAATAACAGGCTGCTAGACATATAGAGCAGAAAAACCGAAGGCACCAGCGCGTACAAAGTCGATAAAATTCCCACGTTAGCGACGCTCAACCAACAAAGGGGCAAAAAGCTAGCAGCAGCGGCCAGAACCAGCTTTGTCCTCAAAGACAAACTCACCCGTTTGACTGCGCTAGGTATTTTATCTTTAATCAACTCTTTGTACGCTTGTTCGGCTCGCTCGACGCTCGCGGGCGGTGGAATAAAACGAACAGACTGGAATTCAAGCACCTCTCCGCCTGATTTAATTGGAGTAACGTAGGCATCAACCCAGTAATGGTCGCCGCCTTTACAACGATTTTTTACAATACCCATCCAGGGTTTACCCTCTTTTAAAGTATCCCATAAATTCTGAAACGCTGAAGGCGGCATTTCTGGATGCCGGATCACATTGTGATTTTTGTTGAGTAACTCTTCCGGTTCGAATTCAGCGATTCGGCAGAAGTCGTCGTTAACGTAAGTGACCGCGCCTTTTAAATCCGTAGTCGAGAGTATATTGTCGCCTGCGCTAAAGGTTTTTTCTTGATTGGTGACTGGAAAGTTTTTTTTCATTTTTTACAATTCCTTCCCTGCTACAAAAGCGATCAACAGTGCCAAAAGCAGCTGAAATAAGGGCGCAGATTATTATCTCAAATAGAGTATAGTCGTCATTTTACGAAATCGATAGCCGCAAATTATTGCTTTAGATCACGGCGGGTTCAAGTTGGGTGGCAGCCTTTAAACCATGAATATCAAGCCGAAACTAGCTATTTTTCGGTGGTTATGCTAAAAATAGGCTCTTTACACTAACACATCCGACCAGTCTGAACCGCCAGCGTAGTTTTTACCCTTTTGGCTTATAGACTCCAAGGCCATTGAGGTAACAACCGTGACAGAATACACCGCTCCCCTGACCGACATTAAATTTCTACTAGACGAAGTTCTCGACTATTACCCGCATTTCCAAAAGCACCAGGGCTTTGGCGAGGCGACCCCCGATCTGGTCAATATGATCCTCGAAGAGTGCGCCAAGTTCAGCCAGAACGAGCTGGCCCCGCTGAATCAAAGCGGTGACAAAGAGGGGTGTCATTGGGAGGACGGTAAAGTCACTACCCCAAAAGGTTTTAAACAGGCGTACGATAAGTTTGTCGAGGGTGGCTGGCAATCGCTTCCACATCCGGTTGATTACGGTGGTCAGGGACTTCCGCCATCACTAGGATTAGTTAATTCCGAAATAATAGGCACTGCAAACTGGTCGTGGGGTATGTACCCAGGGCTGACCATGGGTGCGATGAATACATTGCTTAATCATGGTAGCGAAGAACAAAAGCAACTGTATTTAACCCGCCTGACCGAGGGCGTCTGGACCGGCACCATGTGTCTTACCGAAGCGCAGTGCGGCACCGATCTCAGCCAGGTTAAAACCCGCGCCGAAGCAAACGAAGACGGCAGCTACCGTATTAACGGTAGTAAAATTTTTATTTCGGCGGGCGATCACGACCTGACCGAAAATATTATCCATATAGTACTCGCCAGACTACCCGACGCGCCCGAAGGCGTTAAAGGGATCTCGCTGTTTATTGTGCCTAAGGTCAAGGTCAATGAAGACGGAACTCTGGGCGAGTTTAATCACGTTTCCTGCGGCTCAATTGAGGACAAAATGGGGATCAAGGCTTCCTCCACCGCGGTACTTAATTTTGACGATTCACAGGGCTTCTTGATCGGCGAGCCAAACAAAGGTCTGGCTTATATGTTCACGTTTATGAACACCGCGCGTATGGGCACAGCTTTACAAGGCGTTTGCACAGCGGAACTGGCGTACCAGAAATCGCTTGCCTACGCCAAAGAGCGGATGTCGATGCGCTCGCTCACCGGAACCAAGTTTCCGGACAAAGTCGCCGACCCATTGATTGTACACCCCGACGTGCGGCGCATGCTGCTGACTCAGAAAGCCATTAGCGAGGGCGGTCGCGCCATGGTGTATTATGCCGCCAAACTGGTTGATGACTTATCTCAAAGCAAAGATGAAACAGAACGCCTACAACTGGACGATCGACTCGGATTTCTAACACCGATACTCAAGGCCTTTTTGACCGAAGCCGGATTTGAATCGGCCAATCTGGGCCTGCAGGTGTTCGGCGGTCACGGTTACATCAAAGAGTGGGGGATGGAACAAATTGTTCGCGATTCGCGCATTTCTACGCTTTACGAAGGTACCACCGGTATTCAGGCGCTCGACCTGCTCGGCCGCAAAGTATTACTCAGACGCGGTAAACCGCTGAACGCCTTTGCCCGCGAAATACTGCGTTTTTGTAAAGATCACAGCGTAATCTCTGACAACCCGCATAAACATCGGATGCACAAATTTACCTGGACGCTGAGTAAAATGGTACTCAAATGGCAGCAGTACACCCTGAGAATTGCGCTTAAGGCGCGCAAAAACCGCGATTTTGCGGGCTCAGCTTCGGTGGACTATCTGATGTATTCGGGTTATATCACCATGGCTTATATGTGGACGATGATGGCACAGAAGGCAAATGAAAAAATCGCCGAAAAGCCAGATAATATTGAATTTTATCGCGCCAAGGTGCGCACTGCGGAGTTTTACTTTAAACGAATTTTGCCGCGCACCAAGTTCCACGCGCAAGCCATGATGTCAGATCCGAAATTTCTGATGAAGCTGGACGCCGATTCGTTTTAACTGAAAGTATCCACTCCAAAAATTGATTTCCATCAGTTAGCGGCGTAGAGCAAAATTCTGCGCCGGCCTGTATTTCGTAATAGTAAACAACTTTTTTATAGCAAGTCACTATTAATGGCTGTGATCCCCCTCGAAACCTTCTAAACTGTTTATTGCACTAAAAGGATTTAATTAAACCGAAAATCGCCTTCTAGAAAATCAATTGCGAGCAGGTCAAGGCTTTATAGCGCAGGGATGAGAATGACTCAACGGCTTAGCATCAACGAGAAAATTCTGGCGATCGCAACCCGTATCAGGCCTGGCGAAGGTTTGCCGACCTGGAGCCTGATCGCTAACGCTTTTTTTCTGCTGTATTCACATTATCTGCTCAAAGTTGTCCGAGAAACCCTGTTACTCAGCACCGGTAGTGCCCTCGACAAAAGTCTGGCCAACGCGCTTTCGGCACTGGCGATTAGCGGCGTTATTTTTGTATACACTATTTTTTATAAGAAGTTTCAGCGTCAATCCCACCGATCGTTGCTAACGGTTTTTGTAAACAGCTTTTTCTTTATCAATATTTTGATCTTCTTTGGCTTGATCTCAATCGACATCAAAACGCCAATGGTCTTTTATGTTTGGCAAAGTATTTACGGAATTTTAATCGTTTCACATTTCTGGTCATTTTGCGCAGACCTAATGAACCAGAAATCCGGCAAGCGACTTTTTCCACCCATTATGATCGGTGCCAGCATCGGCGCCTGGATAGGATCTTTGTCGGCAGACTGGGTGTATGGGATTTCCGGTATCAACAGCGTGCTAATTGCCGCGCTGATTTGTCTGCTCTTTGCGACACGACTTTCTATTTTTGCCGAGTCCAGGCTACCGGTGAGTTCGAAAAATAAAACCCTGCAATTGTCTGATAAGGATTCGAGCTTTTCTTTTCACGAAGGATTCCGTTTGTTATTTAGCCATCGCTATCTCACCTATGTAGCAGCCTTTGTTATTTTAATGAACTGGATCAATACCACCGGAGAGTTTATTTTTGCCGCTTACGTTAAAGATGCCGTACAAGCGGCGGTGTTGGCTGATGACAGTCTGACCCAGTCGGCATTGATCACCGGTCATTATTCAACCTACTACACCTGGATCAATTTACTCGGTTTTTTGATTCAGGCTTTATTGGTGTCCCGTCTATTTCGCTGGTTTGGCATCACCGGTAGTTTACTTATCCTGCCGCTGGTTTCTATTGTGGCGTATGGATTTATCGCGTTTATTCCTATCTTTCTGGTGGCGAAAATCGCCATGATCGTTGAAAACAGTACCAGCTATTCAATTGCCAACACCACAAGAAATGCGCTCTACCTGCCGCTCAACCGCAATGATAAATATCTGGGCAAAACAACCATCGATACTTTTTGCTGGCGACTGGGCGACCTTATTCAATTTGGCGTTATTTTTGCCGGGCTCAACTGGTTTGGCTGGGAAAAAATTGCTTTTGTGTGGTTCAACCTGGGACTGTCGCTGCTGATGCTGCTCGTCTGCTATCGAATTGGCCGTCTTTACAGGCAGCACGACCAAGCAATTCACTCCAGTAATCCGCCAATCCTAGCCGAAAAAATACCAGCTTTTGATTTGTGTCCTGGAAGAAAAGTGCAGGCCAGAATTTCCGAGGGTCTTTTTTATGACCCGGATCCGGGTGACGCTCTGCGTTATTTTTTAACCACCGAACAGAACGGACGACTACCCGACTGGATCGAGTTTGATCGGCATAATTTGCTTATCACCTTTTCGCCACCCGAAGGTGATGAGGGCGAGTTGACATTGAAATTAAGAGTAACCGACGCCGACGAACTGAGCTGCGAAACAGAGATCCGAGTACGCTGGTCAAACTCCCTGAGAATGAGCGAGCAGTTAATAACTGTGCGTTAGGTAATGCATTATTGGCTGCTTAAGGGATATATTTTTTATCGCATTATTCCGGGTCTAAATCAAGGATCCGATCACGGCGCCTCAAAATAGCACGGATCTGATTGCTGTTAAGCAGACCCTGCATCACGCTTCTCAGGTTTTCTTTGTTCAGCGTTTTAAGTGCTCTTCGCACTTCTTTAGTGATGTTAATGTTAGATTTATCGATATTTTTCGCCAATCGCCACTTGCTAGAAAAGGCCCTCGAATGGTCAATCCAGACCAGTTGCCCCTGCTCCTGTTCGATCAGAATATTAGTCGAATTACGATCTTTATTACTAATTAGTAAATCAAATATACGCATCAAGTTTTGTTGCGCTTCATAACTACAGTAGCCATCATAAGGCCAGCCTTTTTGCTCGGCCGTATACTCAGAGTAACTACCTTCAACCCAATACTGAACAACCCCTTGAGCGTTATCTATTCGTCTTTCGACTGAAATTGGCACCAGCCGAAATCCCAGTAGTTCACTCAATCGATAAGCCGCAATATCAAAATGGTAACGGTCAGCAAATTGTTGAACTGGATCGCTCGAGTTATGCACTTCCATGCGCGGATCTGTGTCAATTTTTTTAAATAGCGCCCGCACCTTGACTTCGGGCACGTCAAAAGTCACCCGAAAGGGGCGTGTGATGCCGGTGTTCAGCTGTTCGATTTTACTGATTTCGGCTTTCTCCAAAATCGCCGTCAGCTCCTCTCTTGAAAACTGTGAAGGATAATCAATCGATTGATGCGCGGCTTCGGCGGCGCGGTAGCTTTGACCATCACTGTCAAATACCTCAACCTGACCGTTTTGAATTTTCACAATATTGCCCTTGCCGCCATATACCTGAGAGAGCATCCCTGTGTCCATGGCGAACACGCGGCTACCCAGACGTGTTTCCACCCGGCGACTTTCGGTTACTGTGTGCCCCACAAAAATCCGATTGGCTTGAAACTGAACGAGCAAATTTGAAATAGATTCCGTTTCATAATAAGGATGACAATAAATCGCGCCGCGGTACCATGTAGGACTCTGGTAGGAAAACACCAGACTATCGGTCAATTGTTTTAACTGCGCCACTTCGTCTTCCGAAGCCGGCAGGAGCGACTCAGCGCGTTTTCTAAATACCGAAGCTGGCGGTAGCCGGTTTACCGAAACCAGCTGATGCCAGAGGCTCAAATAATCGTTCAGCGACGCTTTAAGTGTCTGGTTAAGATGTTCAAGGCTTTGCCCCTGTAAAACCGGCGATAATCCTGCATGGGCGAAGAGATCATCGTTAACTTTTAACACCACCGGCTTTTGCAATAGCCAGCGACCGTATTTACCTCGTGGAGAAAAAGCCTCAAAACGAGCGAAAAAGCCTTTTGGATGCGCTTGCTCAAATATCTGCCGGAGCGCCAAAGGGTCGAGTTGAACGGGTGGTTTCTCTAAGTTAGCGGTCGTTTTTTTTGTATGATATTTCAAATAATTTTGAAAGTAACGGTCGCGCAATTTAAGCGACTCATCGGCTTCAAATTCCTGATACTCCGCAGCCGATACTTAGCGTAAATCACCGGCCAGAATCATGGTCTCGTGATTACCCAGTACCAGATGAAAGCCGCCACCAGCCTCACGCGCCTGATTTTCCAGCTTCATCATCAGGTCAAATATTTTTCTGGGGTTCGGCCCGCGGTCTAATACGTCGCCAGTGGAAACCAGATGAGCCTTACCACCAGACCAGTCCAGATTTTCATCGACCAGTCCAACCCGCTTGATTAGCTTGATAAATTCCGAAAAAGCGCCGTGTGTGTCACCAAAGGCCCAAACCGGATGATCAGTAACAATACTGTTAACATCAGTCGAGAGAAGCGTTTTATCTGCCGTAGCCTGGTCAGTTGCAAGGCTGACAGACGAAAAACAGGTCAACAGTAAAATAGCGAAAAAGTTGTGCTTCATGGCGGGCTCCCTGAAAAATAAAGTCTGTCCGGCGACTCAGCTAATCATAGTCCTATCTGCAAATTTTGGCGAATTTATTGGCGACAATTCCGCTTCATTCTTTCTAGCGTTCAAGTGGCTTTAAGTGTTCCCTCGGGGATAAACCAGAGAAAACCAAACGAAAACCGTCTTTCGAAATTGATATCGATATTCAGCCGTTAAAACAATGATATTTATCCTCCGCCACCAAAGCGAGGAATTCCTCAAGAGAGGAAACTTCGGGTGCCGGTTGGTAACGATGCCACTTTAAATCAGCTCTTTGCCAAAAGACTTTCCACAGACCGCTTTTTTTAACGTAAGTAGTCTTGGCAACCATCTCTTCTATTTTTTGATCCGGTGAGTCCCATCGTGGCCGAATCTCGAATAGTTCAACGCTCTGTCCTTTTATCCGATAACCCAGGTCAAGTTCCGCTCGGATATGAGCGGGCGGCCTGTTGTTTTCAATGTAGGACTCCATTATTCTCTGATATCGTTTTAGTTCAAACTCACTTATCGCCATTTTTCTCACTCTTGACTCATAGTTCTGATTTCCCTTTTGAAGGTTGCGACAACTTCTGTTATCGATCCCCATCTGTGCAAGGCATACGAACTAACTAATTGCCATCCTTGAGCACCCAATACATTGGTTTTTTTATCAAAACCAGCATAATCAATTCTTGGATCCCAAAATGATATTTTTTTGTTGTATCTAATTGTTCTGTGTTCCCATTTCATAAATGATTTATCCCATAACTTCTGCATTCAACTAAGCCATCGTGTTTTGTCCTGATTTTAGCATCAAGTTGACGTAACTGTACCCTGGCTCATTTTGTCTTCTCTAGGGTTTTGTTGAATAAATATTTGTTCCCGACTCCAGCTCATCGGCTGGGTGTCGAAATTACGATATTCTCAGGCTTTTGAATCAGGTATCACTATCAACAGAGGTACCTGAGTCACTATCCAATGGAGGCTGATCTGGTTGAGCTTCCGCAGAAGCTTGCTCCAATTTTTTTAGACGCTTTTCTTCCTTCTTCTGCTTTTTCGCTAGCTCTTTTTGCCGCTTTTCATATGTGTAGTTAGTTCTTGCCATTAAAATTCTCTTTCATTGATTTACATAGTTTGCTCTTTGAGCAATTCAAATAACACTTTTTTCATTTATCCATTCACTGGTTACACTTCTCAATTCGCCACGCTACCATTTTCTTTAGCTACCTGTATTTGTTCAATTTCATTCGAGTTAGATTGAGAGTTTTTTTTGGGTAACTCACTAATCTTGAAAAATACACTGGGCGGAAAGTCGATATCTAATTCAAGTCGACTGATCCTGTAACGACTCCCTTTTTCCTCAAGAATGATATTGACTTTTTCTTTCTTTTTTGCCGCTTTTATTATTGAATCTGCAATAAGCTCATCGGCACTATAGCTTTTTGCTTTTCCAACAATGTTTTTCGAAAACCTTTTGAACTTTTCAAATAAACCCATTTAGTTCTCCATAAATTGTAAATCAAGTGTAGAATAATTGGCTCAGAACTTCGCCTCATTCACAAAGTTATAGACTTAATCCGCCAACATCTGCCTTAATCGTGCCAGATTCGCTTTACCACGCTCACGTTTTTCGTCATCCGAAAGCTGAACTCGTCCTTCTTCCCATTCCAGGTCGTCTTGTGGCATTTCGTCCAGAAAACGGCTGGGTACCGAGTTAACTAATTCACCGTATCGTTGCCGCTGTTTGGCGACGATGACCGAGAGACTTTCTTCGGCGCGGGTGATACCAACGTAGGCCAGCCGTCGTTCTTCTTCTACGTTATCTTCTTCGATGCTGGACTTGTGCGGTAATAATTCTTCTTCCATGCCCACCAGATAAACGTGCGGAAATTCCAATCCTTTAGACGCGTGCAACGTCATTAGCTGCACTTCATTTTGTTCGCCTTCTTCTTCATTGTTGCGGTCGAGCATCTCGCGCAGGCAGATTTTGCTGACAGTGGTGGCGAATGGATCGTCTGCTTCGGCGTTTTCTTCCAGCCCCTTTTCTATCCAGCTGAGCAGCTCACTAACATTTGCCCATCTGAATTCGGCTGCTTTGGGCGAACTGGATGTTTCAAACAGATAGCCGTGATAACCAATATAAGCCATCAGTTCATTTAACACCGTCATGGTATCGCCGCGCTTTAAGTTGTCGCTGGCGCGCGCGATAATTTCGCCGAATTTGGTTACCGCGCGCAGGCCTTTTCCCTGTAATTGGCTACTTAACCCCAGTTCAAAAATCGCAGCGTACATACCGATGCCACGTTCGTTGGCGTAAGTACCCAGTTTTTCCAATGTATTCGCGCCAATTTCTCTGCGCGGTACGTTGGCAATTCGAATAAACGCATTATCGTCATCCGGATTGATCAATAACTTTAAATAAGCCATGACGTCTTTAACTTCTGCTCGCGCGAAAAAAGAGGTATTGCCGCTAACTTTGTAAGGCACCTGCTTGATCACCAGCGCTCTTTCCAGCAACCTCGACTGATGATTACCACGATATAAAATGGCAAAGTCCTGATACTTGACTTTGTGCTTTAGGCGCTTGGCCAAAATCTCGTTCACCACGCGCTCAGCTTCTTCATTGTCATCTTTTACCGACAACACCCGAATAGGTTCGCCAAAATGTTTATCTGACCACAGGCTTTTATCAAACAAATGAGGATTGTTGGCGATTAACTGGTTGGCCGCCTTTAAAATTCTTCCGCAGGAGCGGTAATTTTGTTCCAGTTTAACCACTTTCAGGTTGGGGAAGTCGTGTTGTAGTAATTCAAGATTTTTGGGCTGTGCGCCACGCCAGGAATAAATCGACTGATCATCGTCACCAACCACCGTGAAGTTCCCGAGCTTTCCGGTGAGTAATTTGACCAGTTCGTACTGACTGGTATTGGTATCCTGATATTCATCTACCAACAAATAACGGATTTTATTGTGCCATTTGGTACGGATAGCGTCGTTGTCTTTCAGCAACAGCGTTGGCACCAAAATCAAATCGTCAAAATCAACGGCGTTGTAGGCTTTGAGGCTTCGCGCGTAGGCCTCGTATAGTTTTGCCGCGAGTAATTCATCGTTGTCTTTGGCTGTCGCAATGGCCTGCGACGGTAGCGCAAGGTCATTTTTCCACGAAGAAATACGATTTAAAATAGCCAGCATCTCGCTCTTATCAGCGTCTACATCTTTCTTGCACAATTCGCGCATCAACGCGAGCGAGTCCTGATCATCGAAAATGGTAAAATTCTGGCGGATGCCGAGTGCTTTGTATTCTCGTCGGATAATATTAAGCCCGAGATTATGAAAAGTTGAAACCGTCAAACCTTTGCTGGCGGATTCGCCGAGCAATTTACCCACACGCGCCTTCATTTCCTTGGCAGCTTTGTTGGTAAATGTAACCGCGGCGATCTGCTTGGCCTGATAACCACAGCGGGTGATCAGGTGAACAATTTTCTGGGTAATGACCGCAGTTTTGCCGCTGCCTGCACCCGCCAGAACCAAAAGGGGGGAAGAGGTTTGTTTTACCGCGAGGTTTTGCTGCTGGTTGAGTCTGACTACTGCCAAAAGTGCTTTCTTCTCAGGTTATTTCATATTGCTGGAATCGACAGATTGTAGGTCAAGGCACGGCAAACACAAAGCAAAAAAAACGGCGTGGCCGCCGTTAAAACAAACTAGCAGATCATAGCCTGTTGATTTTATAACGGTTTCCACTCTCCTCGAGCGATTAATTTATCCGCATCGAGTTCCACCCCAGCGAGTCTGACACAGAGTTTGTCTTTATCGGTAATCGATTGGGTGAAAACGCGGACATTCATCCACGGCAAAAAAGCGTTTGGTTTAAATTGATATTGGCCAGGACTTATCTTTAGACGTTGTTTCTCGATCACGGTAGTTCCCTCCCTTCCTTGTGAATAGCGCTCCTCGACCGCTCTGTCAATTGCGGAACATCCTATCCGCCGAGCGATAACAACTGTGAGACAGCGTCAAGTGTAGCCGAAAACAGCACGCTGCCCAAATATTATACAACTGTTTATGTCATTTTTATAGCAAAAAGAGATAAATTCTAGGCAACCTGCACCAACATCCTCTCCAGCCTGCGGTAACTCAATGCCTCCGCCAAATGCTTTTGACTGACCTCAGCGCTGTTTTCCAAATCAGCGATGGTGCGTGAGACGCGCAAAATCCGGTGGTAAGCACGCGCTGAAAACTTCAGTTTCTCCAGCACGTCCAGAATAAAATCTTCCGCGCCTTTGGCAAAGTTGATCATCTGTTCCAACTCGCGTGGATTAAGAAAAGCATTCGATTTCCCGCGTTCAGCTATCTGGCGGTTTAAGGTTTTTATCACGCGGGCGCGCACCACTTCCGACGGTTCAGCATTTGAGTCTGGAATGGCTTTGAGTTCAGTTTGCGTTATCGCCGGTACGTCCACGTGCATATCGATACGGTCAATAAACGGGCCGGACAGCTTGAGCAAATAGCGCCTTATTTTGTCTGAGGTACACCGGCAAACCCCGCGCGGATTGCCAAAATGGCCACAAGGGCAGGGATTCATCGCCGCCAGAAATTGGAAGCTGGCCGGGTATTCAGCCTGGCGAGCAGCACGAGAAATTGTGACAGTGCCTGACTCCAGCGGCTCTCGCAGCACTTCCAATACGCGCCGGTCGAATTCGGGTAGCTCATCCAGAAATAAAACGCCGTGATGGGCCAGCGATATTTCCCCCGGCTTGGGATTACTACCTCCTCCCACCAGCGCCGCGGCAGAGGCGGTATGGTGCGGCGCTCTAAAAGGTCTGCGCGTCCAGTTTGCTGTATCCAGCCCCTGATGACTAACCGAGGTAATTGCCGCTGATTCAATTGCCTCTTGTTCGTCCATTTCCGGCAAAATACCGGCAAGTCGCGTCGCCAGCATGGTTTTTCCGGTGCCAGGCGGCCCGATAAAAAGCAGATTATGACGCCCGGCAGCGGCCACTTCCAACGCTCGCTTGGCCGCGTATTGACCTTTAACCTCCAACAAATCAGGTTGTCTGGGGGTGGCTTTTTCTGCAGTTTTCACCGACTCCAGCTCAAGTCCTCGCTGTCCTTGTAAATAAGCGCACACTTTGAGCAGATGATCGGCGCCAATCGCCTGCCCTTCCCCCACCAGTCGCGCTTCTTCGACATTTTGCAGCGGCACTACCAGTTTACGCCTGGCCTGTTTTGCCGCCAGCGACGCGGGTAATACGCCATTAACGGAGCGAAGTTCACCCGACAGCGCCAGCTCACCCATAAATTCATAGTCGCCAATGGTATTTACCTGGATCTGCTGCGAAGCCAGCAAAATCCCCAGCGCGATAGGTAAGTCGAAACGCCCGCCGTCTTTAGGCAGGTCAGCTGGCGCAAGATTAATGGTGATGCGGCGCGCAGGGAATTCAAAGTTAGCGTTGATCAAGGCGCTACGCACTCTATCTTTGCTTTCTTTAACCGCCGCTTCTGGCAAGCCGACAATGTTGAGGGCGGGGAGGCCGTTTGAAAGGTGGGTTTCAACTGTTACTAAAGGGGCTTCAATGCCGACGCCTGCACGGGTGTAAATAATAGATAAAGCCATTCACCATTCCTTGGTAATTTATAGAGGGCATATTAGAAACAAAAATGATGTCGTTTTCTATAGGTTATCGCGTTTAGTTCTGTGCGAGATTATCCATAGCTGTCGTAAAACTAAGTAAATGAAGACAGAACGAAGCGTACTGAACCTATTGCTGTGAGTAATTTGCTAATCATTAGTACTTAGGTTAGAAAAAGGCGTATACTGGTTACTGCTGACTATTGAACTCATCCAGTTCGTTTTGACATTGAAAATTATCTACTTGCCGTTCTTCTTGGCCTCATCCTCAGCTGTACTACTCTTTCGATAAAGTTCAACATATTGACTTTTAAATAAGTATTTCGATTTAAGTTAATTGTATTTCAAGATAAATGCGTATCCTTACTCCAAGTGTACAATCAAGTGGTGAAAGGGCATTTTTATTGCACTCTATCGCTTTTAGACCATTTTATTCAGGAGTGAAGAAATGACCAGGACAACAACAAAAACAAATCAAGATAAGCAAGATAAGATAATTGGAGAAGCGCTTACGGGAGATGAACCTGTTTCCGATCTTGTAAACAGTAAATTAAGTCGCGACGAACAAATTAGACAAAAAAAGCTAGTAAAAGATGCTTATCCATTCGAGGAACACGGCCTTTAGCAAGTGTATTGTATTCAAAAGTAGAGACAAGCATCAATTTAAATTATATGACCTGCAGCGGCTAACCAAATAATAGGAATTGAATTAATGGAAGGTATTAGTGATATAAAGATAATTGGCTTTGACGAATCAAGGCCACCAGTTGTTAGAAAAGAGCCCTATATCAACCTTTATTTTAAGCTCTCTCATAAAGCTCCAAGCCAGTGGTGTGCTGACTTTAATGAGCTTGTTGCAAAAGGTAGTTATACGGTCAAAATCGACTCTAAAAAAGGGATCATTATTGAAACCTGGGTTCGTCAAGCCAGTGAAATTGAGGCATTGTTAAATATACTAAAAGAATCTGTTAAACGAGCCTCATTCAATTATATAGCTCGAATCAAGGCCAAGGCTAATGTTGGTATGGGCGAGAGCAAAGCAGTAGTTAGTGAGGCTCAAGCTCAACTAAATGGTATTGTCGGAGGGCTAAATTTTGACGATTAATTATTGGGAAAGCTGACCTAGAATTTTGTACCAATTAACTGGACATCTAATAGCGCAGTTAACCAACCTATGTTGTGTCAATTATCTATGATATCTGGCTTAGCCTCATTGGACTACCAGGAAAAGAAAATGACATTACCGATTAGACTTCGTTATCAAACTATTGAATTTGGCAAGACTGATATTCACATCTGCACGTTACGAGATAAACAGCAATTTAGCGATCCCGATGGCACCGCTAAAGAGCTCGGCATTTCTTCCGCGCTTTGGCCTATGTTCGGAGTCATTTGGCCGTCTAGTTTAGTGCTCGCTCATTTTATTTCGGATTATCAAATTGCGGGTAAAAAGATACTGGAAATTGGTTGCGGAATGGCATTATCTAGTTTGTTACTAAATAGTAAAAATGCTGATATTAGCGCTACCGACTACCATCCAGAAGTGGAGTCCTTCTTAAATAGAAACACACTACTTAATAATGACAAACCAATAGATTTTCAACTTGTAGATTGGACCGCTGAGAAAAATGAACTTTCACGCTTTGATTTAATTATAGGTAGTGATCTCTTGTATGAAGACGAACACATCGATTTAATCGCGAATTTTATTGAAAGCCACACTAAGCCCAAATGCGAAGTAATACTCGTTGACCCTGGGCGTGGCAGGAAAAATAAACTAAGCATCAAAATGAACAGCTATGGATATTCTTGCGCTCAAATAACACCCTCAAATACAGTATATCTCGAGAGTCCATTTAAAGGGCACATTTTGAAATTCTCGAGAGGCTTCTAAAATCACTTTAGGAAACATAGGGGAAAGTTGGCTCATTTTAAAAAATAAGTTGGTATATACCCGCCCACATTTTTATCTGGATTAACGCTCAAATTCATTCTTTTGTTCTTAGGTAACTACTCACCCGGTAGCATCAAAAAAAAGGAAAATATTTCATAAAAAATCAAAATAATAGTTGACAGGTTTTTTAAGCAAAAAAAATAATTTTTTCAAGTCCGTCAAAAATAGATCGATAGAGATCCCAAACAGATCCAATCAGATCATTTCAATAAAATTTTGAATTTGAACTTAGGATGTGTCGAGAAA
>Ga0316209_1001633_pt1 | contig 21876 bp, 24 predicted proteins | sample 6monopyrite_MG_FD_204945 | JGI IMG/M metagenome (GOLD analysis project Ga0316209, IMG submission 204945) | Microbial mat bacterial communities from mineral coupon in-situ incubated in ocean water Damariscotta River, Maine, United States -... | ecosystem: Environmental > Aquatic > Marine >...
GTATGCCGATGGATAAATTGTTGGCAAGTACTGCACCGTTTTCTGATATTGTAAGTACAAATAGTAATGTGCCTATTTGGGTCATCACCTTGATCAGTTTATTTGCGGTTGTTAATGGAGCACTTATTCAGATAATTATGGCATCCAGATTATTTTATGGAATGTCCAAGCATAAAGTATTACCGAAGTTTCTTTCAGATATACATCCAACTACCAGAGTGCCGCATAAAGCTACTCTATTGGTTGCTGCAAGTATCTTGTTGTTAACTTTATTATTCGAGCTGGAAAGTTTGGCGAAATCAACAAGTTATATTGTTGTTGTGATTTTTATAACAATGAATGTGACTTTGATAGTGGTTAAACTAAAAGAGCAATCAGTTACCAAAATATCAAATCAAGGTATACATTCAGGCTTTACCGTGCCATTGGCTATTCCAATAATTGGCTTATTAATTTTAGCTAGTTTCTTAGTGACTCAGTTTTTATAATCTTTTCTGTTATTAAACGCGTATTCATTTTTACGGGCAATCTTTTTGCTCCCCAGTGACCTGGCTTAGCTTCGAATACTCCGGCAACTTTAGTGCCGCATGATTGGCAAGCACCTTCGGCATCAAGATTCCATTGACCAAGTTCATACCAGTCACGTTCAATTAATAATTCACCACACTGATGGCACCAGGTACTATCTCCATCACGGTTATGTACGTTTCCTACGTACGCATAGCGAACTCCAGCTTTCATTGCGATTTCTCTAGCCATCGTTAAGGTTGAAGATGGTGTTGATGGAATATCTCGCATTTTAAAATCAGGATGAAAGGCACTGAAGTGCATGGGCATATCAGACCCTAGATTCTCTACCACCCACTCACACATTTCGGTTAACTCTTTTTCCGAATCGTTTTCACCGGGAATAATTAAAGTGGTGGTCTCTAACCAACAATTGGTTTCATGTTTTATATATTTAAGCGTATCGAGGACAGGCTCAAGATGTCCGCCTGTTACCTTGTGATAAAAGCGATCAGTAAATGCTTTTAAATCAACGTTAGCAGCATCCATCCATTGATAAAACTCCGCGCGTGGTTCAGGACTAACATAGCCCGCGGTTACAGCAACCGATTTAATATTTTTTTTCCGACAAGCTTTAGCAACATCAATCGCATATTCATGAAAGATAACAGGATCGTTATAGGTAAAAGCGACACTCCGACATCCATATTCTGCCGCTGTTTTAGCAATCATTTCAGGACTTGCAGCATCGGCTAAGGTATCCATCTCACGGGATTTACTAATATCCCAATTCTGACAGAACTTACAAGCTAGATTGCAGCCTGCAGTGCCAAATGAAAACACAGGAGTGCCGGGTAAAAAATGGTTTAATGGTTTTTTTTCGATTGGATCAATACAAAAGCCACTAGAACGACCGTAAGTGGTTAGTACCAATTCATTATTTTGGTTAGCTCTAACGAAACATAAACCTTGTTGTCCTTCATGTAATTTACATTCACGTGGACACAAGTCGCATTGCACTCGGCCATCATCCAGCAAATGCCAGTATTTTGTTTTAACAACGGAAGAGTCAGACACTTTTATACCTACGTTATGTATTTTTATATACTACCTAGATGGGGTTTAATAATGCTATTTCAATACTGAATAAACCTCCCACTACACTGTTGGAGTATGAAACTTTTGATGCTGAATTAAAAGTAGGTAGTAATACTTAGTAGAAGGTTGAAATATAAAGATTAGAGTATAGTAACGATTGTATATGGTTAATGCATTATAGAATATAGGATTGAGATTATGAGACAAATCAGACACCCTGCAGTTGCCGGTATGTTTTATCCCGCTGACACAAGTATATTACAAAAGGATATCCATCGTTATCTGGATGAAAATGATATTCCGCTACAGACTTTAAATGGTACTCCTAAAGCGATTGTTGTTCCACATGCGGGTTATGTTTATTCAGGACCGATTGCTGCAACGGCATATAAATATCTAATACCTATTAGAGGTCAAATCAATCGCGTTGTGTTACTGGGTCCTTCCCATCAAGTTGCTTTTAAGGGGTTAGCCGTGCCGGAATCGGATACATTTAATACACCATTAGGTAATATTAAAATCGATCGAGAAGCGATTAAACTTTTAGCGGATCTTCCTCAAGTGATTAAATCCGATGTGGCTCATCGGGATGAACATAGTATTGAAGTACAACTTCCTTTTTTACAGGAAATATTAGATGACTTCAGTTTGATTCCACTTGTAGTGGGTGATGCTGAACGGCATGAAGTCGCAGAAGTTATTACTCGTTTATGGGGAGATGAACATACCTTAATTGTTATCAGTTCAGATTTAAGTCATTACCATTCTTATAATGAAGCTATTGAAATGGACCAACACACTAGTGAAGCCATAGCTCATCTACAACCAGAATTAATAGGTTATGATGACGCCTGCGGTCGTAATGGTTTAAAAGGCATGATGGCGGTAGCGAAACAAAAAGCTCTTAAAGTTAAAATACTTGATTTGAGAAACTCAGGTGATACGGCAGGTTCAAAAGATCGTGTTGTAGGTTATGGTGCATATGTTTTCTATTAATTTAACTGAAGGCGAACAACAAACATGTTTGCAAGTCGCCAGGGATTCTATTTTGCATGGTTTGAAATATGGTTCAGCTTTGGATGTTGAAGCGAAAGACTATCCTGAAAATTTGAGACAGCATCTTACCAGCTTTGTTACTTTACATCTGCAGGGGCAATTACGAGGTTGTATTGGTGCCCTGGAAGCATCTCAGCCGTTGATTGATGATATTGGAGAACATGCCTATGCCGCTGCCTTTAAAGATCCACGATTTCCTGCTCTGACGAATAATGAATTCGATAATATTACTATTGATATATCTGTTCTTGGAAAACCTGAGGCTATTATTTTTAAAAATGAACAAGATTTATTGAGGCAGATTCGACCTGGAGTTGATGGTTTAATTATTGAGCATGGTTATAATCGAGGGACGTTTCTTCCCTCCGTTTGGGAACAACTACCAACTGTAAATGAATTTTTTCAACATTTAAAAATTAAAGCCGGCTTGCCAGAGAATTGGTGGAAAGATGATGTAAAAGTTAGCCGTTATGAAACATTTTCTATTTCCTAAATATAATAGCTTAGGTTTATTCTAGGTCACGAATAGTTAGTTTAGCGCATATTGTGAATAAAGCGCTCCAACCACACAACAACTTTACTCCAGAACCATTCTTTAATTTTTTGAAACTGAGATCGTTGCATCCATCGTTTCTTGTCTATCTGAATAGAATCAATAAAACTAGATTCAAAAAAACGAGCAAGATCTGAGGCAAGCTGAGGAGATTGAATCTCAATATTAAGCTCATGGTTAAATTTTTGGTTCCAACGGTCTAAGTTGCTTGAGCCAATGCATACCCAGTCATCACAAAGTATTGCTTTGGCATGAGTAAAATTAGGTTGAAATTCAAATATTTGGATACCGTTATTTAGCATACTACTGTATATCTGCCGTGCTACTTGATTTACCCATGGATGATCAGAGTCTTTTCCAGGTAACAGTAAACGAACATCACAACCCTGGTGAGCTGCGGTCTTTAGTTTTTTTCGTAATTTTCGAGTGGGAACATAATAGGGTGTTGTAATCCAAACACGCTTACGTGATTTTGATATTGCATTAATAATGGAACGTTGTATTTCATTATACCGCCAAGACTTTGAAATTAATAAGCGTCCTTGTGATTTTTTTAATTGGAAGGGCTGTACTTTGTTATCTTCTATTTGTATTTCTTGAGTATCAGGTATTTTAAGATGTTGTTGTATCAGTGCTACGCAGTCTCTGGCAAGTGTCCCGGTTATTTTAACAACAATATCTTGCCAGCTTTTAGGATGTTCAATAGGGTAATTATAGTCATCACAAATACCTGCTCCCCCAATATAAGCATGATTAGTATCAATAACTAATAATTTCCGATGGTCTCGATATAAATATTTTATCAGGTGAAAATTTAGCAAAGGATTAAAAAAAATTATTTCAATTCCGGCTAGCTTAATTCGGTGACGGTCTTGATTATCGAGATTACTTGATCCATAGGCATCAATAAGTAGACAAACTTTCACACCGCGTTTTGTCGCTTGAGTAAGTTCTTCGATAAACTGTGTGGTTGTTAAACTGGTTTCAAAAATATACTGAACAATATATACAGTTGATTTCGCATTGCGAATAGATTCTAACATCGCAGGGTAAAATTGATTACCATTAATAAGTAGCTGATAAGTATTATTATCTTGCGGTAAAAAATTGTATTTATAATGAATGAAGCGTTGGCAACATTTTTTAATTGAATTAATCAGCCTTTGGGGCATAACGTTATTCACTCACTATTATTTATGCGTAAATTCAAGCTTATTTTTATGACAAGAAATACCAATATTACCATTCAAAAATTCACTAACTTGTTGTCCTGCCAGCTGGTTTCGCCAGCCAGATAGTAAGGCAATGGGTTCATCGGTAACGACCCATTTTTCAAGATCTTTCTTAGAACATAACATGCTTGCAGCTATGTTTTCTTTTGCGGCACAAAGCCGAACCATCGCCATCATGCAGTCAATGAGCGCATCTTGTGCGGTTGATGTTTTAATAAACTTCGGTAACACAGGCCAACTATCTTGCGACCGAATTTTAGATTGTTTAATAATTTCGATAAGTTTGGAGCCTGATTTTTTAATGGTGCCATCAGTGAGGCCACGAATTTTACTAAGTGTTGTATTTGAATCTGGTTGGTGTTGTGCCAAACTTAAAATAACATCATCACTTAAAATCCATTTCCTTGGTTTATCTGAATTTATGGCTTTTTCTTCACGCCAAGCGGCTAAGTCTTGTAAAACTGCACGTTGCAAACCATTTAATTTGGTATTGCCTTTAACTTTACGCCACATTTTATCGGGCATCACTTCGAAAGTTGAGTCAGATGTTAAAAAATCAAAATCATCTTTTAACCAATCAATACGATTGTTGTCGGTGAGTTTGTTTACGATGAGCGCGTAGATCTCCCGCAAATAGATAACATCGTTAATGGCATATTCTAGTTGCTCGGCACTTAAGGGACGTTGGGTCCAATCAGTGCGAGCGTATTTTTTATCAAGCGATACCTTGAGTATGGCATTGACAAGATTGCCATAACCAATTTGATCGGCATGACCAAGTAAAGTGGCTGCAATTTGAGTATCAAAAAGTGGCTTAGGTGCTGTTTTGCGTAAGTTATAGAAAATTTCTAAGTCTTGCCGAGGGGCATGAAAAACTTTCATTATGTTTGAGTTAAAAACCAAATCTAAAAAGGGTTCCAGATTAGAAATAGTCAGTGGATCGATACAGACAAGCGTATCTTCAGTAGCGACTTGGATTAAACACAATACGGGTGCGTAAGTTTTTTCGCGAATAAATTCAGTATCAACAAATAATTTTGTTGTATCTTTTATAGCGTCACAGTAGCTCTGAAGATCAGTATCATTATCGATATAATCAAAAGAGTGATTTGTTGTTGTTTGGTATGTTGTTGGCATAATGGTTCTTTTAAAAAGCCTTAATTATCAGTAAGATTGCCTAATTATCACATATTTGTAATAGGAAGGTCATGCACATTCACATACTTGGTATTTGCGGTACATTTATGGGCGGAATTGCGACCATTGCGCGTGGTTTAGGGCATAAAGTCACTGGAAGTGATCTTAATGTGTATCCACCTATGAGTACTATGCTGGAAGAACAAGGGATTGAAATACTTCAAGGCTATGATGTTTCGCAATTAAAACCTGTACCAGATGTTGTGATTATTGGAAATGCTTTGTCGCGTGGAAATACCGCAGTTGAATATGTACTTAATCACAATATACCTTACACTTCTGGACCACAGTGGCTAGCGGAAAATGTTTTACAACAACGTTGGGTATTAGCGGTTGCCGGTACTCATGGTAAAACAACCACAAGCAGTATGTTGGCCTGGATTTTAGAGGCCAACGGAATGAAGCCGGGATTTTTAATCGGTGGCGTGGCAAAGAATTTTGGTGTGTCGGCAAGCTTAGGTGAATCAGATTTTTTTGTTATTGAAGCCGATGAGTACGATACAGCGTTTTTTGATAAGCGATCTAAATTTGTTCATTATCATCCAAGAACGGTTGTGCTTAATAATTTAGAATTTGATCATGCTGATATTTTTCCTGATATTGCTGCAATTCAAACACAGTTTCATCATTTAATTCGCACCATCCCTGAAAATGGCTTAGTCATTTATCCTAAAACTGAAAAATATATAAAGGAAACTTTGGATAAAGGTTGCTGGACTCCAACGGCCGTTTTCAGTGATAAGGCATCATTAAAAAATAATAATAGCGAATGGCAATGTGAAGCGATCGAAGAAGATTATTCGCAATTTAATGTTATTCATAATGGAGTAATACAAGGTTGTGTTAAGTGGGAACTTATTGGTCAGCATAATATGTTCAATGGTTTGGCTGCGATTATTGCAGCTCGACATATTGGTATTACAACACCACATGCGATAAAAACCTTAACCTCATTTGAAGGTATTAAACGCCGTATGGAAAAACGCGGTGAGATAAATAGTATTACAGTTTATGATGATTTTGCACATCATCCGACAGCAATTAAAACGACTTTAGATGGTTTGCGCCGTCAGGTTGGTACGGGGCGAATTATAGCGGTATTAGAGCCGCGTTCGAATACAATGAAACAAGGTGTTCATGCGGCTACGCTTGGCAAGTCTTTACAACTTGCCGATATTGTTTTTGCAATGCAACCCGATAATTTAGAATGGGATTTTGCAAAAGCATTACAAAGTTTAAAGCAATGTACTATCGAACATAGTGTGGATGCTATTTTAGAAAAATTAATCACTATCGTTAAACCAGGCGACTATGTATTGATTATGAGTAACGGTGGTTTCGACGGCATCCATAAAAAATTATTAGATATGCTAGAATCAAGCTAGTTATTTTAATTGAGTTAACGAATGTCAGATAAAAATACAGCCCCCATTATTTTAGCGATGACCGGCGCATCGGGTGCATGTTATGGGCTAAAATTATTAGAATGCTTAATTAAAGATAATCGCCAGGTTTATTTATTAATTTCAAAAGCCGCACAAGCTGTTTTTGCAATGGAAACCGATTTAGATGTACCTTCTCGCCCACAAGAAGCTCAAGATTTTTTTACGAAACATTTTAAAGCTAAAGCTGATCAAATTATTGTTTATGGTCGAGAGCAATGGAGTTCGCCGGTTGCGAGTGGTTCACATAAAGCAGAGCATATGATTGTCTGTCCTTGCACTACGGGTACATTGTCATCTATTGCGCAAGGTTCCAGTAATAACCTTATGCAACGTGCAGCCGATGTTATGATTAAAGAACAGCGTAAGCTGATGTTGGTTGTTCGTGAAATGCCATTGTCTGCGATACATTTAGAAAACATGCTTAAACTTGCGAACATTGGTGTAACAATCATGCCAGCAAATCCCGGATTTTATCAAAATCCAAAAAGTATCGATGACATTGTTGACTTTGTTGTTGCCCGAATATTAGATCATATTAGTGTAGAACATAACTTGTTACCTCGGTGGGGGCTTTAATTCACAATGAATATTTCCTTATTTCCGCTAAATACAGTTCTTTATCCTGGTGGCCCTTTACCGCTACGTGTTTTTGAAGCTCGTTATTTAGATATGGTTAGCCATTCAATGAAAACCAATACACCTATCGGTGTTGTATTAATTGAGCATGGAGATGAAGTTGGTCCTGCCCCGGAAGTATATAGTGTTGGTACCATAACTGAAGTGACTTATTGGCATAAACGTTCGGATGGCTTACTGGGTATTACTTTAACAGGTAAGCAACGCTTTAAAATTTTAGAAAGTCAAATTAATGAAAATCAGTTAATGACAGCGGATATAGAATTAATTGAAAATGTAGATGTAGTGGGTATAGATGAAGAAAGTAAACATCTAGTCCCTATTTTAGAAAAAATATTAGACCAATTAGAGCCACCGTTTAGAACGATGAATCGTTGTCCTGATGACGCTGAATGGGTGAGTGCGCGATTAATTGAATTACTGCCTACAGAATTAGAAATCAAACAGAATTTACTTGAAAGTAATAATGTTGCCGAGCGTTTAGCACGCATTGAGACTATTTTAAAAGAATCGAAACATTAACGTCATTCTTTTATTTTATTAAAATTATTTCCCCGTCCCAATTTATCGATGTGCCCTTTTCTTGAGTGCGTTCTCTAATTTCAAAGCTAGCATTTAAATCTGTTGTCAACGGTGTTAGTACGTTTTCAAACTCATTAATCGTCGTTAAGTAATTAACAAAAGGCGCTTTCGTTATCTGAGTGAGAGCTATTTCCCCATACCATAATCTTTCTTTTAATTGCGCACTCTTAGTAAAGTAGCTGGACGGCCATAAGCGAATAACCATCAGTTTATTATCTGATGTGGGTTTTATAAAAGTGAGCGTATTATAAATTCCGTTATGAAGATGTTTTACAACAGGTAGGTTAATGGGCTGGCTAATATTATTAAACCAATTTGAATATTTTCCCATAGTATTATTAACTTGTTGCCAATTACTATTATTTAATATCTCAATGATTTCAGATTCACTTGAAACCCATTGAATATTCAATGGCGTTTGCTTGTAACCTCGAATATCGTTTCTGTAAGCAGGTAAGATACCCCAACCTGATTCCAACCAACCATCGTAACTTATAATATATTTGGTTTCTTCTTCAGGCTCTTTATCATTGCTAACGTTCCCAGAGAAAATAAAAACAAACACCACAAGGCTAACTAACGAGAGAGTATTCGTAATAAATGTATTATTCGATTTTAATTTGGATGAAGCTGGATGTTGACGATAGGCGATGCTTAATATGGCAACCCAGATGACTCCAAAAAGAAAATGCCCAAGTAAAACAGAAAAAGATTGTTGAGCTGAATAAAGTTGAGAGAAAGCAATAAGCGATAAAAGTATAAATGCAATTATATATATAAGCTGACTTTTCTTTTCCGAGCGAATGCTTGCAAGTTGAGTAGCAATGTAACCGTAAACTGAAACGGTAATAATAAATAAATTTGAAGAATTATAGTTTTGATGACTAAAAGCATTAAACGATGCACTAACGCTACCAAGAAATAATAGAAATGCCCAAGGTAAAATTAAAGATGATACTAAGAAAACTATGGATTTATAACGCTTTAAGTAAAGGTGAACAAGCGAAAAAAGCGCAACAATACTAATAATAAAATTATGGTTGTTAAAAATATTGATAAACGATGAACTAGCGGTTGCTAAAGGATGCTGTAAAAAAATAAATTGCTTAGCAATAAAGGCGTCAATATTATTAAGAAGCAAAGTATTAAATATATAGTGGTTGAATAAAATAAGGCTAATGCCACTAATAATTAACAAAAATCCGAAACTGGTGATTGCTCTAACTTCAGAGTGCTTTGGGTTTACAAGACTATCGGGTAACGAACCAAGAATAGGGTGTTTTCTTGCCCAAATAATGAGTCGGTAAGAAAGTACGTCTGCTTGCGGTGTTATCCAACCATAGAAAGTACGAACGATATGAACAATTAATAATGTAAGTGTAATGGCAACAACAATTAAAAAAACTAATTGACCTGCGAACTCTTTGGCTAATTGCAGAGACATTCCAAATATGATGCCGGGTAATAAGTATAGCGGTGCCCAGATGACAGCAGAAAGTACATTTGATAAATAAAACTGCATTGGAGGCATATTTGACATGCCTGCAATGGTAGGAACTATGGCACGTAATGGGCCAAAGAATCGACCCAATACAACACTTTTCTTACCGTGCTCCTTAAAAAAATCTTTTCCTTGCTGAATAAGTTTTGGGTAACGTGATAAAGGCCAAATACGTTGGATTTGTTGTTGATAATGCCGGCCTAACCAATAGCTAAGGCCATCACCCGCAATGGCTCCAGCAATGGCAATTAACGCTGTTGGCCAAAATTCAAGATGTCCAGTGGCAATAAGCGCACCAAAGCCAACCATCAGTAAGAAGCCAGGTACGATTAAACCCACAACTAACAATGATTCACTCATTGCGATAATAAAAATAAAGGCATAAACCCAAATTGTGTGCTGGGTCATCCAATTAAGAAATATTTCTAGACTGTTCATGGTCATGATGAGACCATGTTACCGTGTTTTTATATATTGATGAAGCCCCAGATTAAAAACCATTTTCGAATCAAACCTCAAAGATAAAACGTAATAGGCAATTGAATGATTAAGTTGAAATATATCAGCACTATTTTATGTATCGTGTACGCAAGTTTAAACTTTGTTTATGCGAGTAGTGCACCAGATGAAGCAAGCCCCATTAAAACGTTGGTAGATCTTGGTTTGTCTAAAAAGTGTGATATCGAACCGATATTTAATGGTAAAGCCTGCGTTTATGAAATTAATCCAGATGCAAAAGAAACGATTGTTTTTATACACGGATTAAATGCGAGTGCGGCACGGTGGTATGACCAAGTTGCCGCTGTAAAAGATAAATACCATGTCATTAGTTTTGATTTGCCAGGCTTTGGTGCTTCAACGCAAGGTAATAAGCTTTATTCACCCACCAATTATGCTTATTTTGTTAACTATATTAAGAAAAAACATATTAAAGGGCCGTTCTATTTAGTTGGCCATTCAATGGGCGGTGCGATTGCATTACGTTATAGCGCAATGTATCCCAATGATATAAAACGTTTGATACTTGCAGATGTGGGTGGTGTACTACACCAATACTCTTTTGCAAAAAGTGTTGCCTTCAAGTGGCTTAAATATATTAAAGAAATAACTTACTGGGCGTTACCCGGCTTACAAGAAATTCCAAGTATGCACGAGTTAGCCAATATGTTTTTCCAAAGTTTAGATTGGTTACCGGTTGATATACGTGATGCGTTAAAAGTACCAGAGTTACGAGAAATAATCTTACAAGGCAATTCCGTTTCCATTGCAGGCGCAGCTGTCTCCTCTGAAGATTTTTCGGGTACAATTCGTGGTAACAAAATACCGACGCTTATCGTTTGGGGGGAGTATGATTTGGTTACACCTATTAGAACGGGCGAGCTCTTGCAAGCACGAATGTCTAATGCCTACTTAAAAGTATTACCACGAGCAGCGCATTCAGCGATGAATGATCAACCGACCATGTTTAATCAACTTATGTTAGCGCACTTCACCGCAGCAGATAGTGATATCAAAAATAAAGGCTGGAAGTTTCGTGATTTTAAATTATCGAAAAGAATTGGTCGTTGCAGTAATGAATACGAAAAACATTTTGAAGGGGATTACCTACGAATTGAGTTAACTAATTGTAAACGTGCTGTTATGCAGAATGTCAATGTAGGTTCAATTGTTGCAAAAAATTCAGATGTTTATATTAATAAAAGCCAGATTAAAACAAAAGATATCGGAATTATGTTATTTGATTCAACGCTAGAATTAAGTAGTAGTAATATTACGGCACAAGTTGGTATTCAAACGATACGCAGTCATATTGATATTGCCGGTGCTGATTTTAATATTGGTGATGCTGCTGTAAATAATTTAGGAAACAGCGATGCAGTGTTTTCAGTTTGCTTGGTAAATGGTAACCCGCTCCATCAATATAAAGATTTTACGATTGCAGGGCGTATTTGATATTAGATAAAGGCACAGCATATATGAATGTCACAAGAACAACTTCACAAAAAAAATGGCTAATGAGTGCAATTATTATTATTTTGCTGGGTTTAGGATATACAAAAACAATAGATAGTCTAGCCGAAAGTAAACTCGAGACCTCATTTACAAATGCATTAACGACGTTTGCAGTTGTTCGCGGAATTAATGCTGTCATCTCAGTTGTCCAGGGAACGGAAATTGCCCTTGAGCCGGGAGGTCTTGGCGTTATATTAACACCAGGCGAAATATTAGATCCTGCAAACGATTTAATAGAACGATTTTCCTGGATTGTACTTGCGGCGAGTACATCGTTAGGGGCTCAAATTATATTATTAAAAGTCGGAACGACTGATTTCGCTAATGTTTTAGTAATGTTATCCGTCAGCATTCTTTTAATAAGTTTATGGAGTTCTTTTTTAGCCAATAGTCGTTGGCGAAACATCCTAATTAAGTCATCTATTTTGGTTATCTTTTTAAGGTTTTTAATACCTGTAGTCATACTCACCAATGAGGTCGTATACAATTCAATTCTAAGTCCTACCTATGCTAACTCACAAGAAGTTCTAGAAAGTGTAGAGAGTGATGTTCAAGAATTACAGGAACGCGATAGCTCATCGGTTTCTGATAAATCGGAAGAGGGGATTTTAGGCACGATTAGTCGCTTTTATGAACGCACAACCAGTAGCATGAATATATCCGCTCGATATAAAGAGTATAACGAGAAGATAGCTGGGGCGAGTAAACATATTATTAATTTGATAGCGGTCTTTATTTTTCAAACGGTAGTATTTCCGCTGATTTTCTTTTGGGTTGCGATTAGACTTTTTCGTTTGCTAATGAATAATAACTTCTGGCTTCAATCAACAGGACGTAATCAGTGAGCGTTAAGTTCATGTCAGATTACAAACATAAGCGTGCAATAAGATAAATCTAATATTAAATAAATATTCACCATATAACGAAACCATTAGGCATAATGTTCTAACTACGTATGCACAAGCCTAGTGCAATTTAGCGATGTCGAGTAATATAAAACAACGAATATGAGCTTCTTTTAATCCATTATTGCGTTCTTTTGTATTTTAATAATGTAGAACGTGAATGGATAACAGATTGAAAAAAATAATAAAATTAGTTCGTATAATAAATAAAATAATGCAATATGACGCAAGCGGCATTATTAGGTGTTATGCTCACTTGCGTCATAATTCACTGTTAGGGTTATAAAATTGGGAAGAGACGTAATAGGTGTTGAGTGGGGAAATTATCACCGAACTAAAAAAGATAAAAAGGGTCGTGGAATCACGCCTGTAATATATACATTTTGTAAAAGCTCATTTGTTAATTGTCCAGAAGGTAAACCAATACTATATATAAAAGTAGGTAGAACTAAACGTCATCCTAAAACAAGATTAACAGAATATAAAAATCAAAATAATGGACAATTCCGAATACTAAAATATTGGAATGTGGAACAAGAAAGTCTAGTAATGCTTGAAAAAAATGTCTTAGATGCATTAAAGAAAAAATATGGTAACCCCTGTGAAGGTAAAGAGGTATTCATCGTAGATACCATTGATAGCGTATTGGAGTTAATTAATTCAATTTTGGGGGAGTCTTGAACATAAGAAACCCTAACCAGTCGTTCAATTTGACCCTTAAAGCGGCGCTTCGCTCTGCTTTAAGGTCAAATTAACTCTAACGTTAGCGGTTAATAAAAATGATTAATAATATTTTACGAAATGAATTATTAAAATTAAAGGAAAGAGATATTTCAACTCGGCGGCAGCTAGTTGAAAATGGCGAACTTTCTTCGTCAGAATATCATCCGGCAATGAAAAAAGTTCACGAGAAGAATAATAGCAGAATAAAAGAGATTATTAGCGAGTTTGGGTGGCCAAAGGAAAGTGAAGTTGGCGAGGATGGTGCTGATGCTGTTTGGATTTTAGTTCAACATGCTATTCTTGAGCCCCTATTCCAGGAAAAGTGTATTGCTCTATTACAACTTGCTGTAGATTCAGGTGAAGCGAATGCTTGGTATCTTGCTTACCTGCAAGACAGAGTTAGAGTTCAGCAAGGAAAACTTCAAGTTTATGGTACACAGCATGAAGTTAAGGGTGATCTAGTAATACCACTACCGACAGAAGATCCAGATAATGTCAATGAACGCAGGTCTTTGTTAGAGCTTTGGTCTCAAGAGGAGCATACCAAGCATCTACAAAACGACTATAATGAAAATCAGAGAAACAAGTTGAAGTCAGGTGGCTAATTCACCGCTAACAAAGCTGCCAATTGCTGGTTACGCTAAACGTTATGCATTAAAAAAACAAATAATAGATACATAAAACTAAAGGAGATAGTATGAATAAGTTCAAGGATTTGTGGAAAAATTTCCCACATAAAGAAAACATGAAGAAAAGATGCACTAATAAACAAAAAGATAGCAATAAACCCTTCGAAAATTATTGTGCAATAATGTTGAGTGAGTGCTTTATTAGGTCGGGAATTAGAATTAATAATTTCAAAAGAACGTCTTGTTGGTCTCACTCTGGTCAAAGGCATGTTCTTTTGGCAAAAGATCTAGCCAACTGGATTGTGAAAAGTAAACCATCTGGCTTTGGAAAAAAAGAAAAAATCACTCCAAGTTCATTTCAGAGTAAATTGAAGGGGCGTACCGGTGTAATTTATTTCAAAGACTACTGGCGTAGAGGTAATGAAAACATCAATAATAGGAGTGGCGACCATATTGATTTATGGAATGAAAATGAAATAACAGGAAGCTCTATGTTTTATAGAAGTGTTATTGAACTTTTAGGTTTTGTATCGGATTTGAATAAAAGTAAAGAAATATGGTTTTGGGAGGTAAAATGAAAAATATTATATTATCACTAATTGTATCATTAGCTTGTTTCATTCTTAATTTTTCAATATTTACATATAGCTATAATAAAATAGCCACACCATTTCTAAATGAAGAGCAAAGGGTAGATAATGCTGGGTTTATAATGTCAGTTTCACTATCTATGTTTATTATCTCATCTCTTATCATTGGTTTATTATTTTATGTCACTATCCGTAAAAAAGCATAACAGTTCGTTCAAAACCGCTATGCAATGCATGGCTCGGATAGTCAACCGCTCGCTTTGCTCGCCGTCGCCTGCCTGTTTAACTCGGCGTTGTATTTTTCATTGATACCTACCTGATAGGTGCTATAATTAGACCAGCTAACAGCACCTGTATGGAGCGCCTAATGAAAACACGATTTTCCCAAGATATTATTCCTTTATCTGACCTCAAAATAAACCCAGGCAAAATTGCAAAGCAAGCAAAAGATTCCCATCGGCCCATATTGCTGACCAGTAGAGGCCGTGGCATAGCCGTTATGCAAGGCTTACAAGAATTTGAAGACCATGAAGAAGAGCGCGCTTTTGTAAAAGCAATTGCACAAGGCTTATTGGAAATAAAAGAAGGTAAAGTACAAAGTCTTGCTGATGTTAAGAAAAAACTAGGTATTAACATTTGAAAATATTAATATCCGATTCGGCATTTAACGATCTAGAAGCAATAAAAGAATACTATCTTGATGAAGGTGTACCTCAAATAGGAATTGAGTTTGTTATCGAAATTATTAAGCATATTGAAACGCTACCAACTAATCCAGAAATTGGACGCAAGGTGCCTGAATTCAACGAAAAGAATATTCGTGAATTAATTCATTCTCCTTTTCGTATCGTTTATTTAAACGAAGAAAGAACCATTCATGTCATTCGAGTATGGCGAAGTGAGCGTTTATTAAATTTAACTGATACTCCGATAAATGAAAAAATATAACAAATCATTCAAATCAACACGGTTTAACACAAACGTTGAATATCTTTAATTATGTCCACTTATCCACCTAAACAGATTAAAAGATATTAGTGGTGTTTTGTGTATAAGAGTTGAAGCCGTATTTGCTATCGCAAATACAGGCATAAGTGCGCGTACGGAAAACAACATAAGTGGCCGTAAAATAAAAATAACGGCCACTAAAAAAAACGCGGACTAACGTTAAAGCGTCTTAAACACCGCTTCTGCTGCATTCAATGTATTTTCAATATCTTCGTTAGTATGTGCGCTAGAAACGAAGCCGGCTTCATAGGCTGAAGGTGCAAGGTAAACCCCTTGCTCTAACATGCCATGGTAGAATTTTTTAAAGCGTTCAACATCGCATTTTGAAACTTCGGCAAAGTTTGTTACTTTTTCTGCATCAGTAAAGAATACACCGAACATACCGCCAACTTCATTGGTTGTTAAACCAATATCGGTAGCTTTGGCACGTTCTTTTAACCCTTCGGTTAGCATAACGACTTTTTCGTTTAGTCGATCATAAAACCCAGCACTGCTGATAATCTCAAGATTTTTAAGTCCTGCGGCCATAGCAATTGGGTTACCCGATAATGTTCCTGCTTGATACACTGGGCCGGTAGGCGCAATGTGTTCCATAATTTCTCGCTTACCACCAAATGCACCAACGGGCATACCGCCACCAATCACTTTACCTAATGTTGTAAGGTCGGGAGTGACGTTATAAAAACTTTGTGCTCCGCCAAGCGCAACGCGAAAGCCTGTCATTACTTCATCAAAAATTAGTACGCTGCCATGTTTAGTGCATTCTTCTCTGAGTGTTTCAAGAAAACCGGGAATAGGAGGAATGCAATTCATATTGCCTGCAACCGGTTCAACGATTACGGCGGCAACTTCGTCACCAATTTTGTCGAAGGTTGTTTTAACTTCTTCAATGTCGTTATAGCTCAAGGTAATGGTGAGTTCAGCAAGCGCTGCAGGTACACCCGGTGAGGTTGGTACGCCCATAGTCAGTGCGCCTGAACCTGCCTTAACCAGTAATGAATCTGAATGACCATGATAGCAGCCTTCAAATTTAATGATTTTATCGCGACCGGTGTAACCACGGGCAAGACGTAGTGCGCTCATTGTTGCTTCGGTGCCCGAGCTCACCATGCGAACGAGTTCGATAGAATCAACAGTTTCACAAACACGACATGCCATTGTTGTTTCTAATTCAGTTGGTGCACCAAAACTTAAACCTTTATCTAAAACATTTTCAACAGCGTTTAAAACATCGGGGTGAGCATGACCGATAATCATTGGCCCCCAAGACGCAACATAGTCGATGTATTTGTTTTTATCTTCGTCATAGACATAAGCACCTTGTGCCGACTTAAAGAAAACAGGTGAGCCACCAACACCATTAAAAGCACGAACGGGTGAGTTAACGCCGCCAGGAATGCATTTCTGTGCTTGTTCAAAAAGTTTGCTTGAGTTTGTTAATGTTACTGACATAATAAAATCCTGTTTTTAGATTTAAACTTTATAAGGTATTGGTTAGTAATATTGCGCGAGATCGGTTGCGGCTTGTTTTATATTTTCTTGTGCGAATACGGCATGAATAACAGCTAGCATATCCGCACCGGCATTAATTAAGTTGCTTGCATTTTCTACGCTTATTCCACCAATTGCAACTACTGGAATCTCTAATTGTTGTTGAGCTTGTTGTAAAACTTCTATTTTTGCAGGTGGTGCAGTAGGTTTTGTTTTTGAAGGGTAAAAACGACCAAAGGCAACATAGTTTGCCGATTGTTGTTGCGCCATTTTTGCAGCATGTATATCACTATGGCAGGTCACGCCAATTATTTTGTCTTCGCCTAAATTTTTTCTGGCAGCGGTTATATCACCATCGGTTTGCCCAAGGTGCACACCATCTGCATTTACTTGAAGGGCTAATGAAACATTATCATTAATGAGAAAAGTACGTTGATGTTGTTGGCAAAGAGATTGTAACGCAGCGGCTTCTGTATACTGTGTTTGTGCGTCGGCCAGTTTATTTCGATATTGTATAATTTGCGCACCACCAAGAATGGCTTGCTCTACTTTTTCCACTAGCTTGTCACTGCAGAGAAGGGGATCAGTAATAACATAGAGGCCGTGTAATTTATTCATGGTATTAATACTGTTTAGTTATCAATAAAACGATTTGGATGATACTGCCCTTGGCCTAAATGAACAGCTTGTTGTAGCGATGAATGGGTAAACTGTTGTGCTTGTTGTATAGCATCATTCATGGTTAAACCGTTCGCAATGTAAGCACTAATGGCAGAGGCTAACGTGCAACCTGAGCCATGGTACTGATGAGGTAATCGAGGCCACTGATAAGTGGTGTGTGTTAGACACCCTTTGTCGTCGGATGTGTATAACGTATTTGTAATTTGTTCAGGATCGTTTTCATGTTCACCTGTAATTAAAATATGTTTACAGCCTAAGTCGCTTAACTCTTTTGCGCAGTCATTGAGTTCTTCCTTGCCCGTTAATAAACGCGCTTCCAAACTATTGGGTGTCATTAGTGTGGTATGCGGAATAATATTTTCACGCATGGAGTTTATAATCGTATCGACTGTTGTATTAGATAAATTAGCACCACCACCTGCTTTCAGAATGGGATCAAAAATAACGGGAATGTTTGATTGCGCCTTAATTGTCTTTGCGACAAGTTCAATTACCTTAATGTTTGATAACAAACCCAATTTTATCACCTGGAATGGAATATCTTGCAGTAGAGTTTCAAGCTGCTGTTGTAGAAGTTGAATGTCTACGCTTTGAACGTGTTTTACATTTTGCGTGTCTTGAACGGTGAGGCAAGTGATTAATGGCAGTGCATGAACGTTTAAATTAGAAAAGGTCTCAATATCAGCCGAGATGCCAGCACCACCCGTAGGGTCGAGACCTGCGAAAACTAAGGCGCTGGAATTGAAACTGCTTGGTGATTTTGGCATAGGTTATTGTAACATTGCTTGGCTTGGTTATACTGAAGCATTAAATAAACACTTTATATTAAAGAGAGAAGTTAATGAGTTTTAATAAATACGAATGCACTATCTGTGGTTTTATTTACGATGAAGAATTGGGGTTGCCTGGTGAAGGGATTGCGGCGGGTACAAAATGGGATGATGTGCCGGATGATTGGCAGTGTCCTGATTGCAGTGTAGGGAAGTCAGACTTTGATATGGTGCAAATTGCTTAAATTATTTGTCATTAAGTGGTTCTAATCGACATTTTCCCAGTAATTTTTAAAGGTTAATAGTCACTTTGCCGCTATTGAATAGAAGAGACACAATTTTTTTGCTGTGAAAGTAACCCTTTTTCAGCTAAATATTTGTATTTATTGAATTTAATCAGGCGTTTGTAAACTATGTCGAGCTCGATCGTTACTTCTGAAAAAATCGATTTGAAGTCATTGGTGACGGATATCCAAGGACTGGTATCGCTTCCTGAAGTTGCGCTTAAAATTAATGCCGCTGTCGATGATCCTGGTGCGTCTGTAGATGATATTGGCAAGCTTATTAGCCAGGATCCTGCATTAACGATCCGTGTACTGGCGATTGCCAATAGTCCTTTTTATGGTTTATCTGCTGAAATTAGCACGATTTCACGTGCAGTAACGGTGCTCGGAACGAAACAAGTTACGGATGTGGTGCTTTCAACTGCAACAACGAATGCTTTTGCAGGTATTCCTATTCATGTTATTTCAGTCGATGATTTTTGGTATCACAGTTTGTATTGTGGTTTGTTAGCCCAAGAATTATCGAGTAAACATAACCCACCATTACGTGACTCTATGTTTGTTGCCGGTTTACTTCATGATATTGGTCACTTAGTGATGTTTAATAAAGTCCCTGAAAAAATTCATGATGCTTTATTACGTACGATGCAAGGCGAGTCGTTACCATTGTACTTAGAAGAACAAGAGGTGATGGGTTTTGATCATGCGCAAGTGGGCGCTGAATTAGCGCGTGTTTGGAATTTGCCGGCTTATTTAGTGGAATGTATTGAGTTTCATCATACTCCTGCTAAAGCTAAAGACTTTAAACTGGAAGTGGCTTTAATTCATATTGCCAATGCGGTGGCGTCTCTCCCTTATGTGGATGAACTTGATGAGTCTGATTTAAAGTCGGTTGATGAAGCTTGTTGGAAAATAACAGGTTTAAAACCGCAGGATGTTCAACTCGCAACTAGTGTCGCACAAGAAAAAATAATTGAAATGAAGGCTGTTTATTTTTCTAAATAATTTTATTTTTTATGGCTTTACTACTACCAAAATAATAATCAAAAACAAAAATATTACAGGTACTTCGTTATACCATCGATAGTAAACATGGCTCCGAGTATTACGATTATATTTAAAATCTTTTAGTAATTTCCCGCAATGAATATGGTAACCCAGTAAAAAAATAACGCTGGCAAGTTTAATATGCATCCATGCTGCATCGGCATAAGCTACCCATGCATAATCAACTAACATCCAAATACCAAAGATAAAAGTAAAAATCATACCCGGTGTCATAATGCCGTAATAGAGTTTACGTTCCATTACTTTAAAACGTTCAATACTGGTAATGTCATTGGGATCACACATTGAATGATAAACGTATAAACGTGGCAAATAGAAAAGCCCTGCAAACCAAGTAACCATAAAACTTATGTGAAGAGCTTTTATCCAGAGCATTGTAATATTCCTATAACTTAATTTTTTCGTACATCATTTGCAGGTTTTAATGTTGTTACTTTTTTTGTCGTTGTTGCCAGTAATTGTTCAATGTGATTAGTAAAAATTCGGGTATCAAATTCTCCGATTTTATGTCTTACGATAGTACCATTAGGCGCAATTAAAAAAGTAGAGGGTGTTAGTTTTACATCACCAAAAGCTTTAACGGCTGTTTTATTAATATCCATCGCGATGGTATAGGGTAATTTTTTTTGTTGCGCCATTTTCATAACGTGGTCAGGTCGATCATAGGGCATCGATATACCGATAATTCTGAGACCTTGCGGTGCATATTTGTTATGCATGGCTATTAAGTGAGGCATTTCTTTTATACAACCCGAACATGAGGTTGCCCAAAACGTTACAAGCACCGGTTGGCCGCGTAGTGATTCAAATTTTATTTTTTCACCGGATATCGTCGTTAGCTCTAAATTGGCAATCACTTTCAAGCCTGATGGTGAGAACCAAAAGTATGCCATTAACAAAATAAACGCCAAGGCAAAACCTGCAAGTAGTTTATCTTTTGTTTTGAAATTAGATTGTTTGGTCATAGGGTGTATTTCATTATTATTTTTTAGTTCGAGATAAATAAACTTCGGACAATGCCTGATAAATTGGCGTTGGGCAAACTAATTTCGACATACCTTTGGCAATAAGCGCGGTGACCATTAACGGTAAAATCAATGACGAGTTGCTTGTCATTTCCATTACGATAACAAAAGCGGTAATGGGCGTTTGTACAACGCCAGTGAAGTAGCCGACCATACCTAATAAGACCAACGATGCGGCAGGCAAGTAGGGCATATATTCAGCTAAGTTAGCTCCTAACCCTGCGCCAACCGAAAGTGACGGTGCAAAAATACCACCAGGTATACCGCTTAAGTAAGATGCGACGGTCGCTAATAACTTTAGAAACGGGAACGATGCCGTTGCTTCGCCACCATCAATTAAATGTTTGGCTTCTTCATAACCTGTACCAAAGGTTAAGCCGTTCGAAGCATAACCCAGTATGCTAATAAGTATGCCGCAAGTAAACGCAAGATAAATCGGATGGGTTGTGGCTAATGTTAATAGTCGGCGTGAGCCGTGAATTAAGGTCATGCTAAATAAACCACCCAAAATGCCACCACCGACACCACAAATAATAATGGCTATCCACGCGTACCCACCTAATGCGAGTTCTGCATCGCTATGACCAAAGTAGGTATACTCACCCAAAATAGCGATAGCCGTTAAGCCAGCAATAATAACGGCGAGTAACAAAATGTTATTTAAGCGGCGTTCAAAATTACGGGTCATCTCTTCAATAGCAAATATAATACCGGCTAGTGGCGTGTTAAAGGCCGCAGCAATGCCGGCAGCCCCACCTGCAATAATAAGAGCCTTAGCCATATGTTGACGACGAAACCCTCGATGCCCATGTAATGAATAAAGGATAGATGCGCCAACATGTACCGTTGGCCCTTCGCGACCAATCGAGGCACCACTAAACA
>Ga0316209_1001635_pt1 | contig 21862 bp, 14 predicted proteins | sample 6monopyrite_MG_FD_204945 | JGI IMG/M metagenome (GOLD analysis project Ga0316209, IMG submission 204945) | Microbial mat bacterial communities from mineral coupon in-situ incubated in ocean water Damariscotta River, Maine, United States -... | ecosystem: Environmental > Aquatic > Marine >...
TCGAGGGGCTTTTCGCGATGGGCGAGCGATCGGTAGTAGCCGGCGGTCGCGTCTTCGAGCTTGGGATCCGTCGCGACCCAAAGCGCGGTTCGCGCCGCGCGTTCCGCACTAGGGAACAACCCGCGAATCAATGGGCCGAGCAGGCGATAAGCGAGGCCGGGATTGTCCGCGCCGATATTCGAAGCGACGGGCCCGGGGTCAACCGCGTTCACGGTCACTCCACTTCCCTCGAGCCGACGCCCGAGTTCGAGGGTGAAGTAGAGAATCGCGAGCTTCGACTGACCGTAGGCCTTCGCCATGTTGTACCCGCGTTCGAGCATGAGATCTTCGAAATCGAGCTTCGCGATTCGGTACGTGTCCGAGGAAATATTCACGACGCGCGTCGTTCCGCTGGAGCGCAGAACCGGCAGCAGTCCCATCGTGAGCCGGAAAAGCGCCACGTAATTGACGGCGAACGTCAGCTCCTGACCCGCTTCGTTCGTGCGCCGATCGAGTCCGACCAACCCCGCGTTATTCACGAGCACGTGTAGGGGCCGCCCACTCCCGCGGTACTGCTCGATCGCCCCGTCGATGTCTGCTGCACGCGATAGGTCGGCGAGCAGGATTTCCGGCTCCTTTCGACCGGTCTCAGCCGCGATTTCGTGGCAGACACGACGCGCCTTCTCTTCACTCCGCGCGTGCACTACGACCTCCGCGCCCCGAGCCGCAAGCAACTTGGCGACCGCGCGCCCATGCCCATCGGTTGCGCCGGTCACGAGGCAGGTCCTGCCCGTCATATCCGTATCGAGTGGCGGACGTTCACGTCCAAAGAGCGCCATTGCGTCAGCCTTCCCTTTCAACGCCGAAGCGCTCGCGATACGCCTTGAAACGTTCCTCAATCTCTTCTTCGACGAGACCAAAATCCGCGAGCGAATAGCGATGGCTCCCGTACTTATTCTGCGGATTTCCCTGCATCCATTTCTGCATGCTCGCGACGGATTCAGCGGTCCAATCGAGTTCGAGGAATTCGTGGATGCGCTTCATCTCTTGTTCCGGATCGGCCATCAGCTTGCTGTAGTGCACATCGAGCACAGTCCCGGGCGCGACCTGAGTACGCGCAGCGATCGCGCGATCGACACTCCGCGCCATCTGATCAGCCACGCGCCGACCGACCTCGACCCAATCACGACGATCCGACAGCAGCGCACTCGTATGCGCCATCATGCTCGCGAACGACGGAACGACCTTCCGCGGATCACGATGGGTATGAATGACCTTGGCATCTGGGAAGACATCCAGCAGAACGTCGAGGTTCTCTTGATGATGGGGCGTCTTCCCGAGATAGCGCCCCGGCTTCTGCCATAACAAGAGCTGAATCAAGCGTCGCACATACTCGTAGGGCGGCCTCTGATCAATCTCACGAATCCATTTCGTGTACGTTGGCACAGAGAGCGAGGCATCGATCGCGGGGCTAATGAACGTCACGTCATGCAGGAAGACATCTTCCTCCGGCGAGTCCGCTTCGATCGGATGAATCGCGAAGAGCGAGGGCGAGAGATACTTCATGCCCTTTTCCGCAATCGTTGCGAATCGTGTTCGCCGGGCGAACTCGCCAGGCTCGTTTGGGACCGGACGTCCGAGGGGTGCCGGCCTAAGCGCTTCGACGGACGTGAGATGTCTGAGCTCCGGCGCCTGACTCAGAAGTCGATGCAGCTTCGTCGTTCCCGTTCGCTGCATACCGGTGATGAAGACCGGGCGCTCGACGGGCAACTCGGCGAGATCGGGGTGATGCGACGTGATGTTCTCGAGTCGCAAGCGAACCTCGAGCGCGCGGAGCGTTGCTCCCCGCAAGACCGATCGCCCCAATAGGTGTAGATCCGCCTCTTCCTCAAGCGATCGAATCATTCGTCGCAGTGGCAAGACGAACGAGTCGTCTCCAAAATGATGGAGACCGGTGCTGCGACGCGCGTCCGCAATTAGACCCGCCTCATCAAACCTCGCTCGCCCGATCCCGAAGCGACCGACCGCGTTCCACGCTGCGAGCGCGGCACGAACCGGAAGGGGGAAAGGCGGAACATCGAAGCCCGTACTCAAGCTCCAAGCTCCGAGCGCTTCACAACCCGCGTCCGCGGCTGCGGGTGATCCTTCGCCCGAATCCAGCGAAAGCACATCGTCCCCTGCGAATGCCCAACCGTGTTGATCCAGTTCGGCACGCCCGGATCTTCATGGGCCACGACGATCCGAACCGAACCATCCGCCTCGTATTCCGCCGTGTGCTTGTTCACGTGAATCTTGTAGTAGCGGTAGTCGAGGGATTCCATCCAATGATTGTCGAGCTGAAAATTCCACGACTCGCATTCGGGGACATCCGCCTCGATCACGAGAGCGTCTTCTGGACCGAGCTCCCAATATGAGTGGTAGTAACAGATATTCGGATCGCCGCCGGCACCCATCGAGACCGAGTCATCGAATTTGGGTAAAGCATTATTGTGATTCGCGCGGAAGCCCTGCGCCCAATTCGAGAAGAGCGACGAACACGCGAGCACCAGACCCGACGCCTGCTTGAGACCCGAATCGAGACTCTCGACGGTGATATGCGTCGGGTGGCCATCGCCGCCAATGCGCTCGATCACGAGGTCGGCAGGCTTCTCCGCATCGCGATCGAGGAAGGTCTGCCGAACGATGAGCATCGACGTATCCGGCGTCATGCGAAGCCAATTGCCGGGCTTCTCCTCGCAAGAGAGGATAATCTCGAAGTTGCCGTCGGCATCGATCTCGAGATCGGATGCGTCGAGGTGGCCGCCCTGGGTCGACTCGCCGCTTCCCGCAACGCCATCGGTCTGGGTGCCGAAGTCGAGGTAGTGGATCGTGCCGCGATGGCCCTTGATCCGGTACTCGTAGGCACCGGAGATCGCCGCGGATTGGTAGTAGTTGTCGGGATTGTCCGCGCCGATCTTGGCGGTCTCGTGCACAGGACGATGCAGTACCGGCGCGAGCGGGTCTGCGTACTCAAGGAACTGTTCGAGCGCGGCGCGAGTCAGGCGGCTCAGGTACCGGAAGCCTTCGGAGCGATCGAGTGGATTGTCGGGGGAACCCTCCGCGATGATCACGTGGCCGGCGGCCTTCAGCGTGTCGCAGAACTCATTCCACGCCTTGCCCGTCATGACGCGGTCGTGGGCACTCTCTTCAGTCATTGTCTCATCTCCGATTCGTGTCTTCCCCCGCAAAGCCGCTCTGCGGAAGCGCCAACCTTAGATCGAGGCACGTGGCCGAGGCACCCGCGATCGCCCGACGGCCGAGTGCCCAGGGTCCAGCCGTGTCAGGCGCGAGAATGGTTCGTAATTCGCCGTTCCAAGGAGCCGGGCGTGACCTCTGCTAAGGTCCCGCGCCATGTCGAAGCCCAGAATCTTCATCGATGGTCACGCCGGAACCACCGGCCTCCGCATCCGCGAATGGCTCGCGGGACGGGACGATTGCGAGATCTGGACCCTCGACGAAGCCGAGCGCAAATCCGAGCCCGCCCGAAAGAAGGCGATCGCCGAAGCCGACCTGAGCGTGCTCTGCCTGCCCGATGCCGCCGCCGTCGAAGCAGCAGCGTGGGCGAGCGAATCCGGCGGCCGATTGATCGATGCCAGCTCGAGCCATCGCGTCGCCGACGGATGGGTTTACGGCTTCCCCGAACTCGAACCGGGGCATCGCGACACAATCGCGAACGCCCAATTCGTCTCGAATCCGGGCTGCTACCCCTCGATCTTCATTCCGCTCGTGCGCCCCCTCGTCGAAGCGGGACTCTTGTCCCGAGACGCCGGCCTCGCGATTCACGGCCTCTCCGGCTATTCCGGCGGCGGCAAAGCGCTCATCGAAAAGTGGGAATCCGCCGGTGAGGGTCGCGTCGGACTCCCCTTCGAAGCGCCCTACGCCCTCGATCGCGTCCACAAGCATCTGCCCGAGATGAAGGCCTACAGCCTGCTGACCCATCCACCCCAGTTCGTTCCGGCGGTCGGCCCCTTCGCCTGCGGCATGCGGGTCCAGATTCCCGTCCACGCCAGCCAACTCGCCGCCGGCACCACCGGCGAGCAGGTCTGGCAGACCCTTGCCGACCGCTACCAAGGCGAGCCCTTCGTCGAAGTCGCCCCTTTTCAGGGCTTCGAGCCCGTCGACGATTTCTCTCTCGATCCCCGCGTCCTGAACGACACGAACAAGGTCCGCCTCCACGTCCTCCCGAACCCGGCTGGCCACCTCTTGCTGGTGGGCATTCTGGATAATCTCGGCAAGGGCGCCTCGGGTGTCGCGATCCAATCGCTGAACCTGATGCTGGGGCTCGGCGAGACGACCGGATTGCCCGCCTGAACCCGCTCCTTCGGCTCTCTCCCTTTGGATCGAGAGCCCGTTTCCCCTAGGGGTTCTTCGGCCGCGCCGAATTCGCAACGAGGTCCGACGGCATTCTCCCGTGGCGCGAATCCTCCCGAATTCGTCTGCGGAGCCGGTCACACAAAGCCTGCTGATTGCGCGATTCGGTGGCTTTTCTCGCCCTCGTGCCCCTCAGATTCATGAGGGAACAGAAAAACTGATCCTTGTGTGAAGTGCTTCACAGTCGGGTTTCATGATCCAGATCACTCTAAGGCCGCATTCAAGAGATAAGGCACGAGTTGGCCGGGCGATTCGCCAACTCAACAGGAGTGAGACAGATGCAGCACCAGAGATTCAAGCAGCAGAGCAAGAACAAGACCGCCACCACCGAAGGCGACCGAGAGCGGGATCGACAGCTCGTCGCGCGCGTCCTCGAAGGAGACCAGGCGGCCTTCTCCGAAATCTATGACTCGTATTTCCCGCGGGTATACGCTTTCACGCTCAAGCGCGTCGGCGACCCGGCGGAAGCCGAGGACCTGACCCAGGAAACCTTCGTCCAGCTCTATCGCTCGCTGCCCTCCTTCGAGGGACGGTCGAGCCTGCTGACGTGGACCTTCGGCATCGCGCACAACGTGTGCTCGCGATTCTTCCGCCATTGCTCACGATGGATGGTCGGCCCGAAGGACGCGCGAGAGCTCGACGACAAGCCGGTCGAATCGACCATCGAACGCAAGGTGGACGCCGGCCGCGTGCTCGACCGATGCGACGAGATCCTCGAAGCGAACCGACGTCCGGCGCACCAGGAGATCTTTCACCTTCGCTATGGCGAGAGTCACTCGATCCGCGACATCGCGGAGAAGGTCGGCAAGTCGAACGAGGCCGTGAAGGTCAGTCTCCGCCGAAGCCGCGCGGTCCTCTCGGACAATGTCCCCGAGCTCGCCGTAGTTCTCGACAACGTCGCGCAGTCAGCCTGATCAAGCAGACTCGAACACCCTGTGACCGGACTCTCTCGACCGGTCACAACCGGGAGGCAACAACGAGCGGAACCCGTCCACTCCCGCGGCTCTGCTCCCCCGTCTCCGACTTTCGAAAATGCGTCATGCCCTGGCGCAGATCCAAAGCTCACGAAGAGTTCCAGCCGTAAGCTCCGCCCATCACCGAATCGACCAGGGATTCGATCGGTTGATGGGCGGTGCTGTTTCTGGGAACAGCTTTCGGCAACTTCTGCGGCTTGCGTTAGGCGCGCGCCTCAGTCCTCGCCGCCCTCGAACCATCGCGCGAAGAAGCGATCCACGATGTTCCGACAGCGCTCAGCCGGCAGCGAATAGCGGCTCGACAGGATCAGGACGATGTCCTCGATCGATGCGCGGCCGTCGATGCATTTCAGGATCTCGACATCAAAGATGCGTTCCGCGCGCATTCCGTCGAAGCGCGGGTCTTCGGGAATCGCAACCCGCGCGTGAGTGATCCATTCTGGGTAGTAAGCGAACTCGACCGCTTCCGGCAGAGCGCCGCTCCGACGCGCTGCGAAGGCGAGAATCTCTTCACCGCGGCGCTGCATGGAATGGGGCGAGTGGAGATAGGAAACCGACTCCGTCCCCGCCTGTTCGATTTCGAAGCCCTGGTCTTCGAGCAGATCGATGACCTCTTCGGGTGTAAAGCGATCCGCTGGGCCCATCGCTTCAAAGCTGAGGGGGCCGAAGCCGAGCCAACGCCCGTCCGGCTTGAGGAGGCGAGCGAGGCGCCGCGACAAGGCCGGGAACGACTCAGGCACGATGTCGAGAAACCAGGGGGTGATCAATAGATCGAAGGTTTCCGGGGCGAAGGGCGGATGGAACGCATCGCCTAGTAAGAAGATCGGGGCGCCCTCGCCCGTCGGTGCCGAAAGCGTCTGGTCGACGGCGGCATCGTCTACGCTCAGGGGGAATCGAGGAAGCTCCGTCAGCTCAAGGGACCCGCCCCGCGCACACCGCGAACCGATCGAGCTCAGCAGCGGATTCAGATCGAGCTGTACGACGTGGAGATCCGAAGCTCGATTCGAGAGTTCCCAGGCCAGCCGGCCGGCCCCCCCGCCTAACACGAGCGCCCGCGCGCCAGTCGGAGTCGAATCCCCTCCGGCCTCAAGCAAGGAAGTCAGGAGTCGCTCTGTCTCCTCGACCTCGGATTCCCCCCAACACCAATCCCGAAAGGCGGTCTCGAGATAGCTCGTGACGTGTTGAGGGCTCGGAATGCGATCGACGGGGAGACCCGAGGCGCGGTTCGCCGACGCGAATTCGAAGGGCACGAGGACATCGAGCACCTGCGCCTCCAGTCGACCCACGCCTTCCGCCTGTCTCGACAGCCGAGTGCGGACGGACTCGAGGGCCACGCTGGTTTCCAGCGCGGCTTCGTATCCGCTTCGCTCCCGCGCCATCTCCTCCCGGAAGAGCGCAACCTTGTCGGCCCATTGCGAGCGACTGCCCTCGACATCCCGAAAGAGCCAGGGCAGCCCCGTGCCAACGGGATAGACGGGATAGACCGCCTCACACGCAATCCCGACACAGCGAAGCGAAGCGTCGCCGCTTTCCTCAAGCGCAGAGAAGCAAGCCGGACAGCGAACGAAGTCAAGAATCGAGGACAACGTCATGGCTCGCAGCATAGCGAGCGATCCGGGTTCCCCCTCGCTCGCCCGTACACCCGCTCAGCCCAATCCAGCACGCAGGAGCGGAAGCGCCCGCGCGCTCCCCATCGTGGTGAGCAACGTCGAGAGCTTTGGCCCCTTTTCCCGGCCGATTAAGAGATCGTAGGCGTAGGGATAGAACTCCTTCGGTCCAAGAGACGTGCCTTCGCAAAGCGTTTTGAGATGTCCGATCAGATCGTCTTCGGAGATGTCGGGTGCACCATCGAGCACGCCGACGAGCCGTTCGAGAATTTGGCGCGGTTCACCCGTTAGGCGAGACTCCGCCGGGGTCTCGCGAATCCGATAGCGAAACTCCTCCGGCGCAAACTCTTCCACCCAGAACCAGACCCGCTCAGCCCGAAGACGGAAACGAGCGCGTTCCTCGTCGGTCGAAACCTCACCCGTCGATTCGTAGTACGCGAGGGTTCGGTCGAAATCGCCGTCATAGATCTGGAGAATCATCGAAAGCGGTCGGAACGAAGGCACCCGGATTGGTGAATCGTTCGGGTCGATCTTGCGCGGTTCCGTCGATGACAATTCGATCGTGCGCCGCACAATTTGGCGCTTCTTGTCGCGCTTGCTGCCATCGTCCGGCGTATACGCCGTCGTGACCGCGCGGTCGTAATCTTCATAGAGCTTGATCACATCGAGGTCAAAGCTGATCTGGAACTCGGAATTCGGTCGCTGACTCGCGAAGATCCAGCGCAGCATCTCCGGCTCGTAGACCGAGAGGCAATCCGAAACCGTGACGGCCTCGCCCGCTGAACTCGAGATCTTGCCGCCACGCCCCTTGATCCGAACGAAGTCGTAGGGAACGTATTCCGGTGCCCAGCCATCATAGACCGGCCCGACGATCTTCTTCGCCGTGTCGTAGCTCCCGCCGGCGGAACTATGGTCCTTGCCGCCGGGCTCGAAGCAGACCCCTTCATAGGCCCAGCGCATCGGCCAGTCGATCCGCCACGGCAGCTTCACATCGCCGCCCTCACGCAGATCGACACACGTCACCGCCGAACAATCACGACAGTTCATCTCGACGGTCCAATCCCCGTCCCAGGAAAAGTCCAGTTCGTCACGCCCGCACTCGCCGCAGAACCCGGCCAGCGGCAACCAATCCGCTGCCAAAGGCTCCTTGCGGAACTCGTCGAGCACGCCGCGAATCACGTCCTTGTCGAGGAGCGCCTTGCGAATGCCCTCGGCATAACGTCCGGCTCGATAGGCCTTCGACTGGCGAATGAATTCGGGATCGATGCCCAGCGGAGCGAGGCTCGACTCGAAGGCAGCGACGTGATGGCTCGCGTAGGAGTCCGCGCCCTCACCCGGCGGAGCAAAGGGATCCGGCACGTCCGCAACACTCCGCCTCAGATTTTCCGTCAGCATCTCCTGCTGCGGCGCGTCGGAGGGCACTTTGCGGAAGACATCAAAATCATCCCAGGAATAAATGAAGCGAACTTCGATCCCCTGGTCGCGCAGAGCTCGGGCGACGAGATCAACGGTCATGACCTCGCGAAAGTTGCCGACGTGAACGACGCCCGAGGGCGTGATGCCCGCGGCAACGACGAGCGGGCGCGCGTCGGGATGCGCCGCGACGACGCGGCGACCCGCGATATCGGCCCAATGTGAATAGTAAGGGTCGAAGTCTTGCGATCCCATGATTTACCCGGCTCCTCCGCGAGCGGGGGAGTTTGGGCGGAGGATCTCGCTCGCGCAAGTCCGCTCGCACAAGTCTAAGCGGCGATTCGCGTGGTCGACGCGGAGACAAAGGCACGATGCGCACCGTCCGTCCGCGGACGAAGGCGCCTCGGTCCCACCCATTCTTACGTCGCGCCTCTCGGCGACCCTATCACCCGAGGCGGACTAGGCGGACGCGGGCGCACCCTTCGGCATCGCCGGACGATCGGCCGAAGCCTGATCACGGCGCGCATCGGCCTTGTGATAGAGCGCCTCGACGTCGCGAAGGGACGTGAGCAGGCGCGAATAGATTTTGATCTTGAGACCCTCGAGACCGGCATAGGCGACGAGCGCAAAGACACTGGAGGTCAAGGCGATCGCGAGCGCGCCGAGCTCAAGCGAGTCGTCGGCGAGGTGCATCGACATAAAGAGGATCAACATACCGCCCGTCGTCCCAATGAACCCGATCGGGGGGAGCAGGCTCGCGTACATCGTGATGAGTCGCGCATAGTTGTGTTCGTATTCGTTGACGATGTACTGACGGGTCGCATCGAAGACGAAATCGGAAGGCTGGCCGTCCGCTTCGCTCTCGCGCAGGGACTTCTGCAGCACCCGAATCATCAGGCAGGCCAGCGGTTCAGCACCGCCCTCTGAAGTTGCGGCCCCCTGGCGAAGCTCTTCGGGCTTCACACGGCGGGTCGCAGCCCAACCCGCAAGCGCCGTTCGAATCCCCTGAAAGAAGGGCACACAAACCGCGGCGAGCGCTACGCCCGTCACCAGAATGGTCATCGTTTCATCACCGAGCATGGCCCAACCTCTGATTTCTTTGTCTTGCAACACCCGGTCACGGGCGCGGAATTTCTAGGATCTGTGAAGTGCGCGATGCGCTCGAAAGAGGATCAGCTCGACCACTTTCGGTCGCGGAGCATTTCGAGGGCCTCGCCCAGGGCACGCTGTTCCCCGACCGGGTACTCGACGAGCATGTTCTCGCGGCCCATGAAGCGGGCTTCGATGTCTTCGATCGATTCCTGGACTCGGCGCGTGTACCGCATCTGAGCGAGCAGTTCGGCTTGCAAGAAGCGCAGGTTCGCGTCGAGGGCCATGACCTCGGGGTGGCTGCTCTGCCAGGTCGGGCGAAGCAGACCGGCGAGATGCGTTCCCATGTATTCGTCCAGGAAGCCGTCGAGCAAGGCAACCGAACGACTGTCCTTTCGGTCGACGAGGCTCTGCATGGTCGCTTCGAACTGAAGCAGATCACGCCAGGCACGATCGAGATCCATACGCCGCTGAGCCAGGGCTTCCCCGCCAAGCGGCGCTTCCTCCTGATGGCTCTCCGCAAGCGACTCTTCGAGTTCGGGATCCATGCCGGCGGCACAGCCGAAGACGGGAAGTGCCAGAAGCAGGATCAGGAATCCGTGAAGATGAGATCGAATCATAGTGATTTCCTCAATGACCTTGATGACCTAACGCCTAGCCTTCGTGATAGAGGCGGCGCAGGAGAGTGTGAACCGGGTGCTGTCGCTGGCTGCGAAGCTCCGGTGCGAGTTCCTCGCTCTCGACGACGGAGCGGAAGAGTGGGAGCGCGCGGGCGCGCGCGGCGATCTGCTTGTCGAGCTTGGCGAGCTGTCGTCCGCCATCCTCGAGCTCTCGGGCGATTCGTCGCGACTCGGCGGTACCGAAGCGAACAGCCGTCTCGCCGGTTCCGCCCGAACCCATTGCCGCAGGCGGCGCGGACGATGCCTTGCCCGCATCTCGTCGGCTGGCGAGCAGCTCAAGCTTCTGGCTCAGGTCTCCACGGCGGCGGCGAAGATCATCGAGGCTCATTTCGAGCTCGGTCATCCCCGACGCATCCGCAAAGCCCATGTACATGAGGACGAGTTCATCACCGAGGCCTCGTCGGAACGTCTCGATCGTTTTCGATCCCGCTCCGTCCTGGCCAACCCAAGAAGACACGTGGCGCGAGCCTGCGACGGTCTCGGCGATCGGGCGTGCAATCGCCAGGAAGTCATTGGCGCGGCCGCGGCGCTCGAGTGCGGTCGTGAGCGAAGGCCAAAGCGTTCGATCAAAGGGATAAGCGCGCAGTGCCTTCTGGTAGCGCTCGACGGCGAGCTGAATTTCCGCCGGTCCGGGATTCGCGACACCGTAGGCGATGAAGGCATCCCCGTAGCCGCGCGCTGCTTCGTAGGCCGCGAAGTAGGCCGAGTCCGGGACATAGTCCGTGGCGTCGGCGCTCGCATAGCGATCGAAGTGCGCCAGGTAGCGACCATAGAGCCGTGCTGCGTTTCGCGTCAGCTCCGAGCTGCGTGCTGGATCTTCGAGGGCTCGGGAGAGGTAGTAGTCGGCGCTATTGAGCGTCGCCTCCTGGATCTCTTCCCAAAGTCCGCGCATCGATTCGAGGTACGACTCGTATCCGCTCTTGCGGAAGCCAAGCTTGCGCCATCCACCCTCGCGGGCTTCGTGCAGCATGCCGTAGACCTGAAGCGCACCTTCGATCGTGAAGGGCACTTCGACATCCGGGTCGACCCCAAGGCGCTGCTTAGCCGCGAAGACTTCGCCCATCTGACGTAGCACCCGCGTATAGACCGCGGCCTGACCCGAAGGCGTCTGGGCGAGATCGATCGCTCGACCGTAGGCCGAGCCGGCTGCGCGAATCGATGCGAGGGTCGCGTTCGAAAGGCCCTCGCTCGCGAGCAACCCACGACTTGCGTCATGGGACTTGGTCGCTTCGAAGAGCACGAGCGTAAAGGTCAGGCTGCCGCCGTCGGATTCGGGACCTTCGAGGCGATGAATGATGCGCTCGAGATAGTCACGGACCGAAGCTTCCACCGGAATCACATCCGGATGGGCACCGACGCGCTGATCCGCGAGGAGCCGAACAACCGAGGCGAGCGGATCGAGTCCGAACCCCATCCCCATCTCCTGGCTGCGCAGCAACACGAGGCGGGCCACGTTCTCGAAGACATAAGGGAGGGCCGAAACGAACCCCGAGTTCGCCGACTGCGAGAGGGAGAGCGCCTGAAGCGTTTCGAAGGGCGACTCAAGGGGAACGACGACGTCCATCCAGAGCCCGAGCACGTGCCGCACGAAGTCCGCGTCGCTGCCGCGCTCGAGAGCGCGATGGGCATGGATGTAGTGGTACCAGTAGCGATCTTCATGCCGGCTGTTCTCGTCCGCGAAGACTTCGATCGTGTCGACGCTCTTGTCGAGGAAGCTCGGCTCACGCGTCGAGAGATATTGCAGGAGCTGCGCGATCGCGCGGCGACGGGTATTCCCCGTGTCTTCGCCGCCCTTGGCTTCGCGATCTTCGATCGTTCGCTTAACGAACGCGTCGAGGGGCAACCCGATCTCGCTCGCATAACCATCGAGTCGACCGGAAAGCTGATCCGAATCCGACGAGCTGAAGACGTAGGCGAAGTCGAGATAGTCATCCCAGCTCGCCTGACCGACGTTGGCCTGGGCCGCACTCGCACACACGAAGAAGAATGCCAGGCAGACGGCAATCCATTGGGCATAACATCGACTGGAGCGAGCACTGGATCGGGTGACTGAACTCATGAGCGGTTCCCTCTATCGCGCGGCACGTTGGCTCGCGCCCTGTAGGCATTCGAGTGCGTTTGAAAGCTCGGTACAGCGGTCGCCCGCCGAACCGCCCGAGGCACGATCGATCCACATCAAGAACGCGTTCAGGTTCTTGGTTTCAACGAATCGATAGGTGCCCTTTTGACTTACGCACTCCTGCTGCGTCTTTACGGCTGCGACGACGGCCTGCTTGAGGCGATCCTCTTCCCGGTCACTCAGGCACGCGGCCAAATCGCCGAGAGGAACCCCTGCCAGACCGGGACGGTCATTCGAGGGCCCCACAGGGGCCGCCTTGGTCTTCCGATCCGCTCGAGAAGCGAGCGCGGGCGGCGCGACCGTGGGGAGTCGCGGGGCGGCCGCGGGCGCAGCAGCCGGACGGCGCGCGGTCCGTTGGGGCGTCGTCGGTAGATCCCGAGCCTTACGAGATGGAGCCGGCAGCGCGGGCGCCGCCGTCGGTCGTGGGGCCGCAGCCGCGGCCATCACCGGCGCAGGAGTCCGTCTCGCCGGCCGATTCATCGGTGTGGCGGGGCGACTTCGCTGGGGTGACCGGTCGAGCGCCGGGGCCGGTGTATTCGTCTTCGGCCGAACCGGGGCAACGCCCGGAATCGCCCGGGGCTTGCGGCCCGGCGTCGGCGCCGCCTTCGCGACCCGAAATTCCCGTTTCGGTGCCGGGGCTTCATCAAATGCCGGCGCCGCCGGGGCGGACAGAGCCGGGGCCGTGCGAGTGGGTGCCGGCCGATTGGGCTCGATCCGCGCTCGGCGCTCGAGCGTCGGGCGAGGCTCGGCGGGACGCTGCGCCAACTGATCGATGGCGACGCGCGGACGCTCCATGGGTGCCGGGCGCGCGCGTTCCGGGCGATCGGGACGAACTGCTGGCGGCGGCGCGAGTGGCTTGGGCGGCTCAACCCGCGCGATTTGGGGCATCACCGGCGCCGGGCGCGGGCGCGGCTCCGCACGGGGCGGCGGCGGCGGCTTCGGACGCTCAGCCAGCTTCGGCGGCGGCGGGGCGGGAATCGGTTTCGGCGGGATCACTTCCGGCTCGGGCGGCGGAGGCTGCTCGACCACCTTGATCTCCTCGATCGGCGGGGGCGGCACGACTTCCGGAAGCGGTTCAGGCAAGGGCTCAGGCACAGCCGACGTAAGCATCACGACTTCAATCGGAGATTGATCCGAGTGGTCTCGAGCGAGGGTGACCACGAAGGTCGAGATCAGCAGCAGGCCTAATAGGAGCGCCGGCGACTGACTGGCGATCCGTCGCGTCGCCGCGACGGGTCCACCCTCGGAGATCTCGGCGACGAGAATGCCAAGCCCATCACGGAATCCCGCCTCGGATGCGCGATGCATCTCGGGCTGCAGGGGAATCTGGGCGGCACCGAAGCCGTAATGTTTGCGGACGCGCCAGGTGCTCATCCGTTTTCGAACACCCGATTCACTGCGACACGTCGACGGCCGGGCCAGAGTTCTTCGAGCATGGCCGCGGCTTCGAGCATGTCCTGGCTGCGCGAGTCCTCATGAGGGGCGAGCATCGGCTTCATTCCGCTGCCCTCCTTGAGGGCCGCGAGCTCAACCCGGAGGTCCGAAGCTTCAATTCGATCGACTTCTGTTTCAGCCACGCCGTCCGCAACACGAACGAGTGTATACGGGCTCGCCGCTTCATCCTCGGGCGGATGAACACGAAGCTGCCAGACTTCCGCCGCTGAATTTCCCATTTCCGTCGAGGCAGCGGCCCCGACCTTCGGAACGATCATCTCGCCCAAGTTGGGAATGATCGCGCCCGGATCCGGCGCGAGCTGAGTCATCGCGATCAGCATCAAGAATGCGAGATCGACGAATGAAAAAAGCCAGGCCGGTGCAGCGCCGTCCGTCTGTTGCATGTCCCCTCCATGACTCGACACCCGATCGAGTCGCGCCTGCGCGCTATCTGATTTGCGAGAACGCGATCAGGTTCGCGGCTTCGACACCCAGGGCATTGCCCGGGAAGAGTGCGTTGAAGTCTCCAGCGGACTGTCCGTGAAGCGCCATGTAGTTGAGGATCACCAGCTGCGCGAGCGCCTCTGGATTGTTGGCCACCGGATTCGCCGATGTCTCCACCGAGCCCGAAGAACGGAAATGGCCGATCTGGCGCGATACATCGAATCCGGTCACGAGACCGGGCTTCGCGGACTTGCGATAGGTGAGCATCACGCCGCACGCCGTATTCGAGTTATCCGATTGCCAGGCACCCTTACCGCGACCGTCGACCGAGTTGTCGATCTGGCCGTCCGATGAAAGCGACCCGTCCGTGAAGAGATAGATCATGAGATCATCGACATTGTCGTTGCGATGGGCGTACTCGATGCAAGCACCAATACACTGACCCGCCGTGAAGTCCTTGAGCTCACCGCGCGAGCGCGTGCCCCCGTGATAGTCGTAACCACCCATCTCGATCGTGCCGGCCCCTGCATGCCCTTCGCAGACGAGCTTCATCACCGACGCGGTCTTTCGGAACTCACTCTCATCGAAGTCGGCGAGGGTAAAGATCGACGCAGGAAGCAATGGATCGGTTGTGAAGATGTGATCGTCCTGAAGTGGATCGAGCGCATCCGGGCTCCCGAAGAGCGTGATCAAGTCGTTGCTCTGCTGATAGGCGCAATTTACGAGATCCTTGACCGCCGCATCCTCGTTGATCTGTTCGACCTTGAGGGAGCTAATCGCCTGAATCGCATCGGCGACTTGGCCGGCACCCGTCGACCCAAGCAGCGAAGAGAGCTTCCCCGTATCGACGAGACCCGTGACGTCTTCGGGCCGATCGATCTTAGTCGGGCGGAACTCCGGCACGATCATCGAGGCGGGTGCCATACTGCGTCCGCCCGATTCCGAATTCTGAGTTCCGATCAGCGTCAGAAGTCCGCCATCCGCACCCGCGCGTTGAATGCCGTACATCGGATTCAGGGGATTGTTTTGTGTGTCGTTCGCCGAGCGCGAGGGAACGACAACCCCATCGACCAGCGCCATCGCAGCCGGGCTCGCCTTGTCCATGATTCCGCGCAGCAGCGCTGAGTCGAAGTGGAAGCCGAGGTTCATGCTTCGATCGATGGCCGTGATCGTGCTGTTGAGCGGCGTCATATCGAGGGGCAGCCCAAGCCTCTCGTAGCCGGCCTCGGTCAGCGGATCTTCCTGGCCGCCGGGACCGCCTACCATGACATTCGATCCGGCGATATTCGCGCCACCTCCGAGGTCAAACGCGATAAAGGGCACCTGGCCCGCGCCTGTCCCGGTCAGCGCGCAGCTTGCCTGCGCCGCCGCTTCTTTCGCGCCGAGCATGGACAGAATCGACGGCGCCGCCACGTAGGCCGCCCCCGTGATGAAACCCTGACCCAGAAATTGGCGTCGACTGACGGGGCGAGGATGGTCCGGATGGAGCATAGGCCCATCGCTTTCCTTGCCACGTCCGTGAAACTTTTCCGTCTTCTTCAGTCGTTTGAGAGGCTTCATGTTATTCGCTCCACGTAGGGAGAAGGGGGAGTCTTCGGTTCGATCGTGCGCTTCGCGTTCAGAGTCGGCATGGGGATCAATGGATATGCACCGGGCCGCTGGCAACCGCTGCGGTGCAGAGTCCCTTCACCATGCTGCGCGTAAAGACGTCGTCACAGACTGGTTCGGCGACACCTCCGCAGCTACCGAGCAGGTCCGTCACAAGTGTGTCGAGCGCTGCTTCCGCTTGATCCCGCGCGGGGGTGCCCATGACGTTTCCGCGCAGACCGGCCCCGATGATCTTGTCGAGGATCGGGTCCGTGATCATGTCGACATCCGTCGGATTCGCGAAGGCCACTGCGGGCGTCGCCGTCCACCCGAACGTCGCCGCCGAATCGAAGAAGGTCTCGCGAAGACCGCCCGTAGCGCTGTCCTCCACGATCTCGTCACAGTATTCGATTCCGAGCTTCGCGATCCCGACCTGGTTGGCGGAAACGAAGCTGCGAAGATCACTCGTCGAAGGGAGCTGCTGAACGAGATCGTCGTAGACCGCGTCGACCGCCGGTGTCATGGGATCGACACCCGTGACCGCTGCCATCGATGCATTCACCCGCGCAAAACTTCGCACGCCGAGCAGAGGAACCGGATCACCGAAGTCTTCCGCGCCGGGCGTCGGCGGGGTGAGCGTCGCGACATCGTCCTGGAAGATGCCGAGCTGCTCAAAGGAGAGCTGGAAGACATCCGTCGAGGGATCGACGAGACCACCCACGATCGAACATTGGCGCGAGAGCAACTGTCGGTTGCTCGTCACAAGCGCGTCGAGGTTCGTAAAGCCCTGCCCCGAGACGGGGATAATCCCATTCAGAGAGATTCGCAGGTTCTGCACGCGAATCGGAATCGTCGAATCGGTCACAAAGGTCGGTGAGCAAAAGAGGTAGGAGTAGCCATCGAGCTCGGTGAGCGAGAATTCGACCGACGAATTCCCCCCGGTCCATTCCGAGACATCGAAGACGAGCGTGATCCGCTTACCGATCCCCGCTTCATAGTTCAGCCGAACCTGATCGGGGGTAAGAGATTGGTCGTAGACCGCCGCGAAGCGAACCTGACCGATCCATTGGCGATCATTCGACCGCTCGTTCCCGATAATGACCTGATGATTCGTCGCCCAGTTCCAAAGCGGCCCGGCGGCGGTTTCGTCGATGTCGTCCGTCCATTCGCCGTTCACGAAGATTCGGCGCCCGCGCAGCTGGTCGTAGGTCAACACGACATGCTGAAGGCTCGCCTGGGCGTCCTGGTCGACGTCGTAGGTTTCGAATTCCGGATTGCCGTTCCCGTTCGTCGCCGTGAGATAGGATCGGTTCCGCGCAACATACTGATAGGCGACCTGGCCGAGCATGAAGTTCCGTGAACCACTCGATCGCGAGTAAGTGAAGATTCGCGCCGGTCCGTCCTGGGTGATATTCGCATTCGCGATCCAGGTCTCGAGGGTGTACGCCTGCGTACCCGTGAACTGATCCGCAATTCGGTCATAGAGCTTTCGGCTCGCGAGCTGGGTTCCGATGGCGCGGCCACTCGGAATGTCGATCCCGTAGTTCGACATCAGCTCGGCGCCGTCTTCCAACGTCAGATCGATCGGCGGCGCGACCCCGCTCGTATCGAGCGCAACATTGCCGGTCAGATCCTTGAAGTCCCAGCGCGCAATGATGCCGCTATCGAATCGCTCCGCGCCCACTTCCTCGAATCCGTCGAGGGAAGTCCGCGTCTCGCTGGTGAGACTCGCAACATCGACGGAACCGGTTGATCCCCCCGCCGCTTCGATCGCGAGCTGCCAGGCCTGAACCGCGGCGAGCATCGTATTCGAGTCACTCGCGCAGTCGGACCAACAGAAATGCAGATCCGCCCCCAGCCGTCGCACGATGCGCGAAGCGGCCGGGTCGGAGAAGTTGACCTTCTGGTTGTCCACGACCGCCGACCATGCGGTCGATGAATCGATGTGCGCGATCGAAGGAGCACCGGAACCACCCGCATCATGACAGCCCGCGCAGTTCGCGCGCACGATCGGGTACACCGTCGTCTCGAAGCTCGTCACCTGCTCCGCAACCGAAAGGCCTTCGGGGAGCCCGGAACCCAGGTTCGTCTGGACAGCCGTACCACTCGCCGCCGGTGCACCATAGTCGCCACAGCCGACCGCGAAGATCAGCAGAAGGAACAGACTCGCGATCGGAGTCGTCCGGCGCATATGCCGCAAATTCTGGGGTGAATCATCTTCGCCGATCGACATCATCCGACCTCTCGACCCCTCGAGGATCCTGCGTGGAACACGTTCTTGACTCGGTCGCGCCGAGCGCATCGTTCGTTCGCTCATCATCGACCTCCTCATTCGTCCATGCAGTGTTCGGCGACTTCGGCGAACACGCTCTTCATTCGGTAGACGCCGTTCTCTTCGAAGTTGTCGGCGATCTCTTCGATCTCATCGCGATCGTCTTGATCCTTGGGCGGCCGGAAGCAGACCTGTTCAAAGACCTTCTCGACCTGACAAACGGAGAAGGCCCGTGTCGCACCCACCTCGGCACCGAGACTCTTTGCGCCGAATCCGCGGTCCGATGCCCCGCGCCAATCGAGCAGCGACATGGGACCCTCCCGCCAATAGTTGACCCAGCTGTTGTCGGTCGTGATAAAGCCAGCCGGGAAGGTGTTCCCGTTGATCGAGTACTTCTCCTGCACAACGCCCGGCGTATGGACCATGCGCTCCTGGGTTTCGTCCCAGTCGAAGTAGGCGTAGGCACCGGCAACACCGTCCATGCCCGCATGACAGCCGAAGCAGGTGTTCAGGAAGATCTCGGAGTCGCCGCCGGGGCTGCGCGTTACGTCCTGGCGAATTCGATCGCCGGGTCGCGTGATGTCGTTCAGCTGTTCCATGTCGCGGCAGAGGTAATTCATCGCCGTGAAGCGCCACATCGCTCGATTCGTGCCGGCGGGGAAGAAGGATTCAGCAGCGGCGCGCGTCGTGACCACACCCGCCGCTTCATTCGATGAAAGCTGCGATCCGGGCAGACCCGATTGCGTTCGCTGAATCAGGTTCGCCGGATTGCTGAGGTCGATGCCCTGGGTCTCGAGCGCGATGTAGTGATCGTTGCTCGTGTGTTCGTAGTTCGGCGTGACGAGGTTATTCGCGCCGGTGTAGATCACGTCCTCGCTCAGCACGAGATTGAAGGGAACGTCATCGCGGATCATGCCGATGACCGTCGCCGTGTAGTCATTCAGCGGCTCAAAGACGGACATGTCTTCGTTCGTCCACGGCGTGATCCAGTTCTTGAGAACCACGTTGTAGAAGTTCGGGTTCTGCATGGCGAGTTCGGCCGCAAGATCCGGGCGCCCAGCCGTAATGTGGCCCTGCATCGTCGCAAGGACAGCATCACTCGGCGGCACACCCGCCAGGCGATCGTGCATTCGGCGAGCGCGGTCCACGTCATCCATCTGCGCCGAAGCGACACCCGCCAGTCCCACCCAGGTCGTGACAAGAACGAGCCCACAAACCAGCGCGCGAACGCGTGCCGCATCCCAGTACGCCGTGAAACAGCGCTTGCCCTCGTCTGATCGTTTGGTCATCGACATGAAGAATCTCTTTCCGCCGTTTTCGGGCGCATCGCCCAATTGCGTCCCAACCATCAAATGGCGTGGTTCGCAGAACTCGGGCTCATCCCCCATTCGGCGCATCAGAGGTCTTCTCGGTGATCTAGGCCACTGAATTGGGGCCTTTTCGCCTTGTTTTTCCGATTGGGCTCAGAAGTTGCTCATGACCTTCTGTGCCGAGCGCAGTCCTGCACTTCCACTGCACGAGCGCTGCCTAACGCGTGCATCTCAGGCCAAGTTCGGTCAGACATCACAACCAAGCGGACCCGTTCATGCGAAATGACCAAAGGTTGAATGCGGGAAGCAGCCGATATCGAAAGCGCTCTCCCGGTCCCCCGTTTCAAATTGTTTCCGCACGCTCAAGTGCGCCTTGCTCCCGACGCAATGCCTTATAAGAGGAAGCTCCATGCGAGCCCGCTTCTCCGATCACCCCACCCCGCGCAAGAACTCCATGCTCTGGGGAATCCTCGTGCTGGGGCTCCTTGTGGCGTCCAGCGCGTTCGCATCGGGGCCCTCCCCATCGAACGCGCTGGTCGCTCCCGCGCTCAAACTCCCTTCGCTCGAAGCGAGGGCCGAGGCGACGGATATCGTTGAGGAGGATCTTCCCCAGCTTCGCGCGCGCCTGCTGGTTTCCGACGTCGACACGCAAACCCATGTCGGCGTGCTCTTCGACCTCGCCCCGGGCTGGCATCTCTATTGGCGCAACCCGGGCGGAACGGGCATCGCCCCCGACCTCACCTTCGATACCGACGCGGGCACTCGAGCCTCAGTCGGCGATATCGCCTGGCCGTCTCCTCAAACCTTTGAAGAAGCGGGTGGGCTCTTCACGACGTGGGGCTACGAGGGATCCGTCCTACTTTCGGCACCCCTTGTTGGCGTCAGCGGATCCGCTGCACGACCAGCGACATCCACGCTGAGCGTCAACGCGCGGGTACTCGTGTGTCGAACGCAATGCGTTCCCGCCGAATTCGAACTCAGCTCGTCGATGCAACCGCGACTGACTGCGATCGAATCGCAGCACGTCGAAGAGCGCTTCCGCGCCGCCTTATCCCGCGTTCCAGGTCCAGCAACCGCCGCCGGCGTCGTCGCGCAAGCCGAATGGCAGAAAGCATCCCCCGCCCTCGACGAGACCGAGCGGATCAGCGTGACGATCGAAACCTGTCGCGCGGAAGAAAGCGATTGCGCCCGCGTCGCCATGGATCCGGGGCAGCCCGCAGGCGCCCTCTTCCTCCCCATCTCGGCCGACACCTTCGAATACGATGGGGCACAAGCGAACGCGATTCCTAAGGCAGAGGGCCGCTACCTCCTCGAAATCGAGGCGACCCGACTCGAAGCCGGTGCCGACCGGTTGCGTGGTCTGATCCCCCTCCGTGATGCCTCAGGCATGCTCCACCACGTCGAACTCGATGTTCCGATCGACGCGGCAAAGGCAAAGCTTCTCCCTGCAGCACCGGCTGTCACGGCGCCCCCGTCGATGTGGCGCTGGATCCAGATCTTCGGACTCGCCTTGTTAGGCGGACTGATCCTGAATGGCATGCCGTGCGTTCTTCCTGTCCTGGCGATCAAGGTTGTTGCGATCGCCGACATGGCCGAACAGCAGCCGCGCGAAGTGCGCATGAATGGCCTCGCTTATACGGGGGGTGTTCTCGCGTCGATGGGAACCCTCGCCGCGATCGTGCTTTCGCTTCGCGCGGCGGGACATTCCGTCGGCTGGGGCTTTCAGTTTCAGGAGCCGCTCTTTGTCGCAGCGATCTCCGCGCTGCTCGTTGCGTTCGCGATGAACTTGTTTAGCGTGTTCGAAATCGAACTCGGGCAGGGCCGACTCGCGGCGATCGGGCAGGATGCGACAGGCCTGCGCCGATCCGCGCTCGAGGGCTTGCTCGCCGTCGTGCTCGCAACGCCCTGCACAGCGCCCTTCTTGGGGACCGCCGTCGGTTTCGCGTTCGCGAGCGAAGGATTCGGCATCCTCGCGATCTTTCTGGCCATCGGCCTCGGTCTCGCGTCGCCCTTTCTCCTCGTCAGCTTCAATCCGGCGTTCTCGCGCTTCATTCCGCGATCCGGTGCATGGATGAATACCCTTCGCGCGGGGCTCGGCTTCAGCTTGTTGGCGACCGTCGTCTGGCTGCTCTGGGTGCTCGGCCAGAGTGGCGGGGTCGATTCTGTCGTCGCCACTTGTGCAGTCCTGCTCGCTCTGGCGTTCCTACTCTGGGGCTTCGGTCAGATGCAGCCCCTCGAAAGCGCCTGGCGCGGACGCGGCGCCGTCCTCGCGATCACCGCGATTGCCGCCGTCGGCATGAACCGAATCGAATTCGACCGCATCCCCGAAGCGACGGATTCCGTCTCGTCCTCCTCCGCCGAACACGCATGGGCGACCTACTCCGAAGAGGCGGTCCAGGAGGCCCTCGCCGCGGGTCAACCCGCCTTCGTGGTCTTTACCGCGGACTGGTGCATCACGTGTCAGGTCAACGAACGCACCGTGCTCGCCCGGGATTCGGTCCTCGAGGCCTTTGAGGCGGGGGGCTATGCCCTCTTCAAGGCCGA
>Ga0316209_1001636_pt1 | contig 21836 bp, 19 predicted proteins | sample 6monopyrite_MG_FD_204945 | JGI IMG/M metagenome (GOLD analysis project Ga0316209, IMG submission 204945) | Microbial mat bacterial communities from mineral coupon in-situ incubated in ocean water Damariscotta River, Maine, United States -... | ecosystem: Environmental > Aquatic > Marine >...
AGACGCGCCAGGCAGCCTACGGTGCTTTTAATAATTGTCTGCGTCGTTTTGAAGCGAAGTACCCAAAAGCGATGGAATGTCTGAAAAAAGATAAAGAACAAATGTTGGTCTTTTATGATTTTCCGGCTGAGCACTGGACGCATATACGGACCACCAACCCGATTGAGTCTGTGTTTGCAACGGTACGATTGAGGACAACAAGAACGAAGAGTTGCGGTAGTCGGAAAACAACACTGGCTATGGCATTCAAACTGATAACGACAGCACAGAAAAGGTGGCGCCGACTAAGGGGTTACAAATTACTTGCTGAGGTTATTAAGGGAGTGAAGTTCCAGGATGGCGAACGTGTAGAGCCGGATCAACAACAGGTTACCGAATCGGCCATACACCAGAATTGACTATAGCTCATAAGTTATATCATAAATTTGAAGCTTACCGTAGAGTCCAGCACAACGTTTGACATCCAGAGAATATGGCACATCACAACGGAAGAATAGCAGTTTCTGTGACGAAATCTGTTTGTGAGTTGTAAGTGTGGTCTTTTTTAATCTCTCTACGAGACGCTTTGTACAGCTTTTTGCTCAGCCTTAATCATCGTATTTTGCGATGACAAACTTGGGGTAACTTTCTGTGACCTCAAGATCTAGAAATCCATGAGATGTGATAACACCATTAATAAGAGTCGTTTACTATTAGTTAAAACGAAGTTTTGTTTAGAAATACCCTATGTACGGACAGCCAGTGTTGAGGATCAAAAAATATTCATTTGAATAATAAATAGCACATTCGAACTACGCGTCTGGTCGTAATATGTTGCGTTGGTATTTCGTGTTTTACCTATCTTTCCGAGCATATCTCAATGATTGGCGGAAAGGACAGGGCGATAATCGTTAAAGAGCTATAGGGTAATACTCGGTTTCATTTTATCAACGATATCAACTGCACACTTCCTTATGTCCGATACCCTTTAGTATTGGACATAGCGTATTTGATGCATTATACTCGTTGCCAAGTTAACCAATAGAATCAATTACATGGCTACAGCAAAGCCTATACCGTTATATCCAACGTACACTGAGCTGCGTCATATATCACTTTCAGATTATCCGACACTTAACAAAGTATTTAGCGAGCAACCTAATTGGTGGTCAGTTCAATGGACGTGGGGAAAATCGTTCCTCGAGTACACTGGGCGTAATAAATCTGAACATACCTATACTAGGTTTCGAAATGAAATTGAGCGGTTTCTTTTATGGTCGTTTCTGATAAAAGAATCGCCAATGGACGATTTAAGAAAAACCGACATTTTAGAATACGCCGACTTTTGCTGGAAACCACCGGTAAGTTGGATAGGAACTTCTAGCCTAGATAGATTCACATTTGAAAATGGTTATTTCCAATCTAACGACAAGTGGCGCCCTTATAAACTCCAAGCCCCGAAAAGTCAGCAAAGCAAAACAATAGACAAAAGAAAGTACCGGCCATCTCAACAAACACTCATTTCAACTTTTACAGCGGTAATCGCATTCTATAAGTATTTGATGAGTGAAGAACTCTGTTTTGGCAATCCAGCACAAATAGCAAAAAAAGACTGCAGACACTTTATTACCGATTCTCAGGTTAAAGAAGCGAAACGTTTAACCGAGTTTCAATGGCAGTATGTGCTGGATACAGCTGTAGAAATGGCCGATCAAAATGTTAGTTATGAACGCAATCTGTTTGTGATTGCGTCGTTGAAGACGTTGTTCTTGAGAATATCTGAGCTTTCTGAGCGAGAAACCTGGTCACCGCTAATGGGACATTTTTGGCAGGATGATGATGAAAACTGGTGGTTAAAGGTGTATGGGAAAGGACGAAAATTGCGAGATACAACCGTACCATCAGATTTTATGCCCTTTTTAGAGCGATATCGACTAACGAGAGACCTTTCAAGATTACCTTATAGTGCTGAAAATACAGTACTCGTTGAAAAGATTCGCGGTCAAGGTGGTATGAGTTCAAGGCATCTACGACGGCTGGTTCAAGACACTTTCGATCATGCCTATAAACGAATGAAGGAATCAGAAGGCGAAGCAAAAGCCATGAAACTTAAGGAAGCTTCTACGCATTGGTTAAGACATACTGGCGCAAGCATGGAAATTGAACGTGGCAGAGCACTAAAAGATCTGTCTGAAGATTTAGGACATGCCAGCATGGCAACTACAGATACCGTTTATGTTCAGACGGAGAATAAGAAAAGAGCAGACAGTGGCAAAAAGCGAACAGTCGTCTAGTCAGTTTTGCAGTCCACAACTATGTTTTAACAGTTAGAATACAACGAGCTATCCGAATGAACAAACTAAGTGAAGAAATCACGAAGCAGGCATTAGAACTCTTTCTAGGAGATGAGAAAAAAGCAAAAGAGTGGCTAAACACATCTCTAGACAAGTTCGATGGCAAATCACCATTAGGTCACGCTCAGAACAAAAACGGAGCCAGCGAGGTTGTTACGCTAATCGGACAATTGCGTCACGGAGTCTTCAGCTAACAAAATTACCGTTAAGTGTATCCGTGATGAGTTTGTTCAACTTAGTCTCGGATAAAATTCAGAGTAGGCAGTACTACCAACTAGATTAAGACCAGCAACTTATTAGAGATTCGACCCTATGTTGCCAATTACCCTTTTAAAGACGAGCTAACACTATTTCAATCTAGTATTTGGATACGACATTGGAGACAAATAAATGAGCCAAGAAGTCTTACTTGACGCACTAAATTTTGCGGCAATAGCACATAAGGACCAAAGCAGAAAAGGAAATGGAGGTGCTCCATACATCAATCACCTAATCGAAACTTGCTCACTTCTAACAAATGTAGCCAAAGTCACGGATACAAACGTATTGGTTGCTGCGGTGCTACACGATTGCCTGGAGGATACTGATGTGACAGAGTTAGACATTCTCACTAGATTTGGCCAGACAGTCCTTGATTACGTAAAAGCTGTTACTGATGATAAATCTCTTTCACTGGATGTACGCCGTAAAAAACAACTGGATTCATTAAAAACAGCAGGCAAGGCAGTTATGCTAATAAAGTTAGCCGACCACTGCAGCAATATAGCAAGCTTACCGGAAAGCTGGGGGTATGAGCGGCTTAGAAGTTATCTACATTGGTCTAATGAAATCTCGACTCTTTGTCTCAATTCATCTCGTGAGCTATCAGACGAATACAGTGCAAGATATGAAAAAGCACAACTCTTTATAAAAGCTCGGAAACCTAATACCTCTCAAAGAAAACCGGACGCTTAGTTGCGGTAAAAGCGGGCAACAACAGCGAAACCTATCGCAAAATCTAGGGGAGACTAATTCAGTACTTTACTTGGAATTGTTGACTGAATCTATTTCCGATTTTGCCTATTTGAGTCAAGTCAGCCGAGTTACCCTATGTATCGGTGATTTTAAGTGTTTTTAGAAAAAAACCGAAACTGACACCCCCTAGGTTCGGTAGATAATCTCATGAGGATGTAAAACAAACTGTGTAACTGCTCGTTTAGATATGGGAAGCCAACTGCTCCTCAAACTCAATCATAAAGCGATTTAAAGCTGGTTTCCAGTTCCTGATCGGCATAGTCCATTTTTTAGACGCCGCTTCAATCGCCAAATAAATCACTTTCATCGCCGCATCATCACTCGGAAAGACCTTACGCGTTTTTACCGATTTTCGGATTACGCTGTTCAAGGATTCAATTGCGTTCGTGGTGTAGATCACTTTCCTGATATCTTTAGGGTATTCAAAAATAGTGATTAAATTTTCCCAATTCGAACGCCAAGATTTACTGATTTGTGGATATTTTTCATCCCACTTTTCGGCAAATCTTTCCAACTCCATACTCGCCTCTCTCTCGGTGACCGACTGATAAATCAGCTTTAAATCAGCAGTTACAGCTTTATAGTCTTTCCAAGGTACAAGCTTCAACGAATGACGCACCATATGAACGATACAGAGCTGAATTTTTGCATCTGGGTACGTACTATTAATCGCGTCAGGAAAACCTTTCAAACCGTCTACACAAGCGATAAGCATGTGTTGGACACCACGGTTTTGCAAGTCGGTTAATACTGAAAGCCAGAATTTGGCACCTTCATTTTCAGAGACCCACATCCCTAACAGTTCCTTGTGACCTTCAATGTTAATCCCCAAAACTAAATAGATAGCTTTGTTGATGACACGCTTATCCTGGCGAATTTTTAGCACGATGCAGTCCAGATAGACGATTGGATAGACCGCATCCAAGGGGCGGTTTTGCCATTCAACCACTTTTTCCATGACTGAGTTAGTAACCTGAGAAACCAGCCCAGCAGAGATCTCAGCTCCGTACATTTCCTGAAAGGCGGCTACAATATCCCGTGTGCTCATGCCTTTGGCATACAAGCTCAGGATCTGCTCATCCATGCCGGTAATGCGAGATTGTCCCTTCTTAATCAATTGGGGTTCAAAGGTGGAGTTTCGATCTCTGGGGATCTGCAAATCGATTTCGCCGTGATCTCCTTTTAGCTTTTTGTCGGAAAAACCATTACGATTATTGCCGCTGTGGTGGCCTGTAGAAGCGTTTTTGTCGTAACCGAGGTGATGGTTCATCTCACCTTTTAAAGCAGCTTCGACGGTCAGTTTGGTAAGAAATGCGCTGAGTTGACTAAGGTCTTCAGGCGTTTTAACATCTTTTGCCAGCTCTTCAGCCATGGCTTGTAATTTTTTCTTATTCATCATTGTGCTCATTATTTTTACCTTTTGTATAGGTTATAGATAATGAGCAGTTACACAAATGTTTTTACACCCTCAATCTCATTAAATTCTGGTAAATCAACCGGTTACCTTATTTTTAAGAGATTTGCCCTGTAGGTCGTCAATCACCCATAGCTACGAGGTAGACACCATCACTGATAGCGAAAAAGCGATCCCTCATTCTTTCTTCGGGAAGTTGAAAGACGACACTTGGGCTTAAAGTAACTTTTCGTACTGTTGGACTTCGACCCCCTTTCAAAATATTTATGGGAGTGGTGTGATGATGCACCTGACAAAGAACAAAAAATTAACCTTAGCGTTAGCGCTTGTGGGTTTAATTATCGTTAACAATACGGTTTTGGGGAGTGAGTCAAATATCGCTGCAAAAACCCTGACGGATGGAATTGTCAGCGGATCGACTGCAGAGAAATCCAGCCAAGCCATTGTGGCGACTATTCCCGCGGAAAAAAACACCACGACTGGATCGGGGAAACCGCAAGCGAACCGGATGATACCGGCTGGGCACTTTACGTCGACAATGACCTGTTCGTCTTGAGCGATAGCGACAAGGATTACACCGGCGGCATTTTGCTGATCCTGTCCGGTAAACGGGCCACCGAATATCCTTTTTCATTGGACCAAAGTCTAAGGTTAATTTGGAGGGCACTAAACCCCTTATAATAAATGTTTTTTGTTAAATCAAATCTGCCATTTTTTGCATTAACATCATTGTAGCATTATCAGTAAATTGCTGACCTTCCTCAATATAGCCCCAGACAGTGGTATCACTTTTCCAACCACCTTGTTTTTTTATTAGTTCAAAATCGATTCGTTCACGAGCGGCAGAGGTGGATAATCCGCGACGGAAGCTGTGGCTACTCAGCTCAGGAACAAAATCAAAATCACAGGCCGTTCCCAGTGTTTTGAGTAAATCGTTAATCGCACTGGGACTCAGTGGTTTAGCCTGAATCTGATCCCATCTATTCACTGGTCGAAATATTGGGCCTTCTTTAATACCAGCAAATTCTAGCCAGATTTTTAACGCTGAAGCGGCACAAACGGTTGTATCACCAAAGGGTAACACTCGTGATAACCCTTCACCAATTTGATCGGTTTTTGAGTGTACCAATTGAATAATCAAACCTTCTGGCTCCCAGTTTAAATTGGAAACCTGAAGCGAAACGACCTCACTGCGACGGAAAGCACCAAAAAAATTAATTAATAATAGCGCTATATCTCGACATTTTTTGTTGGAGTCGGGCAGTTGACGTAAATAAGAGAGCATTGCTGCGATATGCTCTAAACGTAACGCTTTGGCTTTTTGTTTGGGTTTGCCATGGATACGTCTGATCCCATCCATGGTCTTACGAACCAATGGTGAACTAACCGGATCGCAGAGACCTTGAACTTGATGCCATTGACTGATCGCGGTGAGGTGGAGATCTAAGGTACGCGAATTTAGAACTTCAGCACGGCCCGTTAGGTAACGAACGATGGTTTCGCGATCCGTAGGCAGACGTCCACCCCATTTTTCAAACTGTCGTATGGCAGAGCGGTAAGCTTTGCGAGTGTTATCCGAGGTTGCGGCCTTTAGGTATCCGTTCAATGAGTGAGATTGTGACAAACTGGTCACAACCGTTGAGTCGTTACGTAACGAAAGTGGCTGCTGGGGATGGCGTTGTTTGTTATCCAATTTAATCCTTTTAAACGAGTCGCTGAAAAGTAAGCCTTGTACTAGTGTTACAGGCAGTTGGTATTGAGAGTTTTAGCATAACCTACGATAATCCTCATTATCGTCGGGTAATAAATAGATTTCAAGCGTTATTGATATGCTACATAATTATGTTATATTACATATTATGTAATATGTTATTAAATAATCCGAGAGAAATATCATGGCTAGAACCGGAGTTACTTACAGTGATATCACCAAGGCCGCCGAAGCGATCAAAAGTTATGGCCAGGAACCCACCGTCGATCGGGTGCGCGAACAACTGGGAACCGGTAGCAAAAGCACCATAGCGCCACTATTAAAACGCTGGCGTTCAGATAGCGATGATCCAGATAACACCAACGGGCTTCCTAATGACTTGATTGATGTGGTGAAATCGCTTTATGAGCGAGTCCAAAATATGGCCGATCATAAGATTGAACTGGCACAAACGGAGTTCAATTCAATTAACGAAGGACTGCGACAAGAGTTAATGGATGCAAACAATATCATTACACAATTCACATCCAGGCAACAAACGCTAGAACAACAGTTACACACGAGTCAAGAGCGTAACCAAATCCTGGTCAAATCACTAGAAGAGTCCCGTGTCAATGCTGCCAAAAGTGAGTTTCAGCGGGACGAGGCGAAAGCGAGAGTTACCGAACAAAAAACGACGATAGAGGAACTTAAGCAGGAAAACAGAGGCATTCGAGACCATTTCGAACATTACCAGCAGCGAACAGCTGAAGATCGCCAATTGGAGCGAGATCAATTTCGCATTACGAATCAGCAGCTACAGACTGAAACTCAGCGCCTGGCTGAGCAGCTGAGTAAAGCCGAAGCTCTGATCTCAGAACAAATAAAAGAGCGAACCCTTCACCAGTCACGCATTGAAGATCTGAGCACTAAACAGCAATTATTACAGCAGCAAATGTCATCAAAAAACAATGAACTTGGCGTATTGAACGAGAAATATCAATCCAAAAAATTAAGAAGCAATAAATTAATCGAACAGAACAACGAGCTTGAGCAACGACTACATTCGCTAATCGGGTTGCACTCGGTAGCTGACAAAGAAATCGAGGTGCTAAATCATTCATTGGAAAGGACAGTAATGGAGTTACAAGAGGTTAAAAACAAAAACATCTTGTTGACCGACGAAAATAAAGTCATTCAGCAAGAAAAGGCCATTCTTCAGGGACAATTTAAACAATTACAAAGCTCAATTTAAACAGCTTTCGACGTTATTGGGAATGAACAATAAGAACTTTAATATCAATAGGTTACCGGTTTAGTGGCTAAATTTAGCACGAATCCCGGCCGGACCTCAATTTAACATAATATACATTATGCGCATAACCGGTAATTCGAAGTTCAACTCTCGACATATCCCCGAGCAAGTATTAACGGATAAATATGGCTTCATTTAACAATACAACACATCCTTGTTGTACTTCCCAAATTCTGGTCAAAGACAGGCGCAAGCACAAAACTGTGTATTACAAAAACAACAAAGGAGCCGAAGCTCCTTTGAATTACTAGTTAAATTTGAAATTGTTTATTTGTTGTTTTTATTCAGCTCTGCGATTTTTTGAGTTTGTTGTAGCGAAATAAAATCAGCCAGAATATTTGCAGTTTCCTGAAGCTTGCTGTCTTCAGGTTGCGTTAACTCGGTATCTTCATCAATTTGCAAAATTGGATCTTTTCCCTGGGAAACGCGTCTTTCGTTTTCGCGGTCGAGCTGTTTTTGCTTGTCGCTTTTTCTTTTAGCAACTCGCTCGGCCATGTTTAAACTGACTTTTTTCTCTTCTCTTCGTTTGGTGATTTCCTTAATGTCAGAAATCAGATAATTAAATTCACGGTCACTTTGAACCCGGCTCGAATGTTTCGCGGTCAGAGGTTTAATGAAAGTCGACAGATCGCCGGCCTTTTCGTATTCGACCGGCGCAATCACGTCCCATTCCAGTGCACTGTCATAACTCTTTTCGCCAAAATCACTTCTGGAAAAAGGATCAGGAAATGCAATATCAGGAACAACGCCTTTTCTTTGCGTGCTTTCTCCGGTTATTCGATAAAATTTATTGATGGTAAGTTTTAACGCACCAAAACCGTCATTTTCCGAGCGAACCTGTTGATTTAGGTCGAGTACCCTTTGCACGGTACCTTTTCCAAAGGTTTGTTCACCGATTATTATGCCCCGACCGTAGTCTTGAATGGCGCCTGCGAAAATCTCTGAAGCGGACGCACTAGAACCATTGACTAAAACGGCCAGCGGACCATCCCAGGCAGTTCCTGCATCGTTATCGCGTAATACTTCAATACGTCCGCGACGGCTTCGATCCTGAACGACCGGACCTTTATCAATAAACAGGCCTGTCAGCGATGCGGCTTCATCAAGTGCGCCGCCGCCGTTAGCACGCAGGTCGATAACCAGGGCATCAATGCCCTTCTCCTGCTTCATTTCATCGATTAATTTGCGAATATCACGCGTCGTGCTGCGGTAGTCTTTTTTACCTTCGTAGCGCGCCCTGAAATCGACATAAAACTTGGGTAGGTCTATTACGCCTATACGATGTACCTGATCGCCATTTTTGACTTCGAGCACCTCTGATTTAGCGGCCTGCTCTTCCAATTTTACTTTTTCGCGCACGATGGAAATGACTTTAGTTTTACCGGAAACACTGCTGTTTGCAGGTTCTATTTCCAGACGAACCAGGCTGCCGGCGTCACCACGAATCAAATCGACTACATCGTCAAGACGCCAGCCGACAACGTCGACTAATGGCTCGTTGCCTTGCGCAACAGCAATAATTTTGTCATCAACAGCCAATGCACCAGAACGATCGGCGGGGCCGGCTTCGACTATTTTGTTTATTTTGGTATAAACATCATCCGATTGCAGTACCGCGCCAATGCCTTCCAAAGACAGTTTCATGTCAATGTTGAAATTCTCTGCCGTTCTTGGCGAAAAATAAGCCGTGTGCGGGTCAATCGTGTTGGCATAAGCATTCATAAAGTAGCTGAAAACATCTTCACTGTTGATCTGTGCCACCCGGCGCATGGCAGCTTTGTATCGCTTGCTTAAAATCTCTCTAGCCTGCTCCCAGCTTTTGTCTGCCAGCATTAAGTTAAGCGCGTCATTTTTGACACGCTTATACCAGTACTGATCTAACTCTTTGCTGGTCAGCGCCCAGCTGGCATCTTCCCGGTCAAAATAAAAGTATTCTTCAGTGGTAAAGTCCATTTTTTTATCAAGTAACGACATAGCAAACTGGTTGCGTTCGGTCCATCGTTTCTGAAACACGCTGTAGATGTAAAAAGAAGGCTTTAACCAGCCAGTGGAAATGGACTCATCCATGGTATAACGATAGTGTTGAAAAGACTTGATATCTTCTGCCAGAAAGTAACTTTTGTTGGCGTCTAACAGATCGATGTACTCGTCAAGGATCGCGACCGATTGCTTATTGCCCAAACGCGGCCTAGCGTAGTGATAATCGTTAATAAACCGAGCGATATAAGGGCTTGCCTGATGATGCAATGGGGTCGGCGTGAGGTTGACCAATTGTGGTATTTCTGCCTCCTGCTGCAGCACCGCCTGATCTTCGCTAACCGCCGAAGGTTTTGCCAGCATGCTGGCAGAAAACGACAATAACGCGATCGCAGATCCCGTTTGTAGTATCGATTTAATTAAAGGCATTAACACTGAATCCTGGTTGATTTAAATGGGGTTCGCTTCCGGTATGACCTTATTCGGAGACGATTGTTCATGCGTTTATATGATAAATACCTCTTTAGCCGAGAAAACTCAAGCAAAACAGGGGTTCTATGATCCGGCTTTGTAAAATTATGTGTAACTGCGCAGGCTTTTAGAACAAAAAAGCCGGTAGTAACCGGCTCTTTGTTTCGATAATGACCCGAGGATAACCCCGCGCGGGATCCACTAGCACCAGGATCAAGCGCTGAACGGGCCATCAGAGGGCTAAATTACATAAACGCCTGAATCCCTGTTTGCGCCCGACCTAAAATCAATGCGTGGATATCGTGAGTACCCTCGTAAGTGTTCACAGCCTCCAGATTGAGCATATGGCGGATCACATGAAATTCATCGCTGATCCCGTTGCCGCCGTGCATGTCTCTGGCGGTACGAGCAATTTCGAGGGCTTTGCCGCAGGAATTTCTTTTGATCAGAGAAATCATTTCCGGCTTAAAAGCTTTTGCATCGATTAACTGACCAACGCGTAATGCAGACTGCAGCGCTAAGGTAATTTCAGTTTGCATATCGGCCAGTTTCTTTTGGTATAGCTGGGTGGCAGCCAAAGGACGACCGAACTGCTTTCGGTCTAAGCCGTAATTGCGAGCCGCATGCCAGCAGGCTTCAGCTGCGCCCATAGCTCCCCATGCGATGCCGTAACGCGCCATATTCAAACAACCAAAAGGCCCGGTTAACCCGCGTACCTCGGGGAACATATTTTCTTCTGGCACAAACACTTCATCCATGACGATTTCGCCGGTAATAGAAGCGCGAAGTGAAAACTTGCCTTCTATTTTGGGCGCACTCAGCCCCTTCATGCCTTTTTCAAGTACAAAACCGCAGATCTTATTGTTTTCTGCTTCGTTTTTGGCCCAGACGACAAACACATCGGCTACCGGTGAGTTGGTGATCCACATTTTTGAACCGGAAAGGATATAGCCGCCGTCAACTTTTTTGGCGCGAGTTTTCATGCTGGCTGGGTCTGAGCCGCTATCTGGCTCGGTCAGCCCAAAACAGCCGATAAACTCGCCCGTAGCCAGTTTTGGCAGGTATTTTTGCTTTTGTGCTTCGCTGCCATAGGCATTAATGGGGTGCATGACCAGACTGGATTGGACGCTCAACGCTGAGCGATAGCCGCTATCGACCCGCTCTACTTCGCGAGCAACCAGGCCGTAGGCCACATAACTGACTCCGGCGCAGCCGTACCCCTGAATGGTCGAACCGAGTAAGCCCAGTTCGCCCATTTCGCGCATAATTTCAGTATCAAATTTTTCATGTCTGTTGGCTTCCAGCACGCGAGGCAAAAGCTTTTCCTGTGCATAGCTATTTGCCATGTCACGGATCATTCTTTCGTCTTCAGATAATTGCTGATCTAGCTGCAGTAGGTCATCCCAAATTTCCAAGCTCATAGTCTCCGCCGTATTCTAGTACCAGGGTAAAAAGTGCGCCTAGTCTAGCCAAAAACAGTCGAATAAACCAGCCTAAAGCGGGTTTTTATCAGCGCAATATTCACATTTTATTGTCACCCGAAAGGCAAAATGGGGCTATAATTTAACTGACTGATATCTAAAGAATATTTTTTCTCTGGTAACCTGGCCAAGAAGGTTGTTATGTCTTTACGTAGCCGAATAGAAAACTGGTTAAACTTTGAAAATCCTCCGGCGACTTTTCCTATATGTGATTTTGCCAAGCTCAGTTATGGCCTTCGGGTAGGCGATGTGGTTCTGGTTGAAGGCCGCTCGCGCGTATCCGATGTGATCCGGGTTATCACGCAAAGTCGCTGGTCGCATTCTGCCTTGTATGTAGGACGGCTGCACGATATTCAAAACGAAACAACCCGAGAGCAGATTGCCGCCCACTATGACGCAAGTCCGGATGAGCAGCTGCTGGTCGAGGGGATCCTGGGAAAAGGCATGATAGTGACCCCGCTGAAGGAGTACGCCAGAGATAACCTGCGCATCTGTCGTCCGTCGACGCTTTCGGGCGAGGACGCACAAAACGTCATAAACTATGCAATCGAGCGTTTGGGCATGGCCTACAATATCCGGCAACTATTCGACCTGGCGCGTTTTATTTTCCCATGGCGGATCTTGCCACGACGCTGGCGTTCTACCCTTTTTACCCGCAATCCCGGCGAAATCGCCAAAACAGTCTGCTCTTCAATGATCGCCGAGGCATTTTACTCGGTTAAATATCCGGTGTTGCCGTTATTCCGACGCCACGGAAAGGACGGTATCGAACTGATCCCTCGTAACACCCGGCTCTATACTCCCGCAGACTTCGATTATTCACCTTATTTTGATATTAAAAAATTTCCGTTTATGGGTGCTCATATCAACGCCCCCTACCGTGAGTTACCCTGGAACAAAGATGGTGTTGTCGGCCATGGCGAACAGGATTTTGATATCTATCAAAAATCCTGAAGATTTGTGGAAGTTGAGCCAGATAATATGAAATCCGCCGAAATTCAGTGTGACACAGGCTCTCAATACGACGCCGGGTTTGCGGAAATCCCGACTAAAACTGGATAAATAGAAAATACTGGTCTAGTTTTAACTATAGAAACCGCTTAAACCTTGTTCTGGTACGAGTCGCTCAGGCCTGAACAGAGGAAGTAAGGCGGTTTAATCAAATTTCTTCCCCTACCCAGGTTATCTTAAAAGAGCCTGGGCTTTTTTTTGCTTTCGGCCTGGCTGAGTCTATTGGCCCTTATCCAGGTGAACCGATAAGATGTCGCAATTGACCCGATCCAGTATTTTTTCAGCGGTACTGCCGACCAACCCCGAATGATACACGGTGCCAAGAACTAGCAAGTCGATATCAAGCTTATCTACCAGTTCAGGCAGTAAAGTTTCCGGATAACCTTCCAACAGATGTTTTTGTTCGTCGGCAAGCTCAAATGGCGCAACCACTTTGTCAAACTTCTCCTGATGGGTCTTTTTAAGTTGTTCCAAATAAGCCTCGTAGTTTTCTTCGCCCATGGTAAAGTCACTCGGCCCCATACCAACCCCCATACCCAGTCCGATATCGCTCCAGAGTTGATACCCAATCGGGTCAAAACAGTGGGTTACATTAAACTCGGAACCCAGCTGATTAGCTATATCCAGACCATTGCTTGTGATCAAAGTGTCCAGTTTCTCCGGTTTGTCGTGGCCGTGTGAAGGGTCGATCGCCGCCAGCACTTTTGCGTAACTCGCGTTGGTCTCAGCTTTGGCCAATATCAGTGGAACCGGGCAGGACTTAAGTAATTGCCAGTCGTTGGGTGTAAAAAATACCTTATTAATGGTCGGATGCTTGTGAGTTGATTTGATCACCAGATCCGCTTTGATTTCGGTCGCCTTGTTGATGATCGCTTCGTACAGCGGTTTATGCCACACCACATCAAACGAGCAGCTAATACCGGCCTCTTCAACCGCGTTTAAATAACTCTCAACCCAGCGTTTTTGGCTATTAATGTAGCCTTGCATCGCCGCTTGCTGCTCTTGAGAATTGAAAAACAGGTTACCGATTACGCTACGGTTATATACAACCAACAGCAAGTCGATGCTGGCCTGATACGACTTGGCAAGGTAAATGGCTTTGTCCAGCGAAGGTTGTCTGTCGTGCATTGGGTCGAGACAGACCAGAATTTTTTTTACCGATTGCATTTTCGCACCCCTATTCCGTTTAACAAGTTCAAAACACGCTTTAATCGGTGAGGATCAACAACAAGCAGTGACTTAAAAAGCTACCAATCTTGCGTATAAGTATAGCCCAGCCAAAGGCTAACTGCTTGATATAGAACAACGAAATTGACTTTTATTGACCGCTCGCTTTATTCGAAAATTTCGCTCGCTATTACTTTGTTTGACGACCAAAAAGTGTACGGTAATTTAGCGTGGTCTGGCGACAAAATGCTTCGTATTCGACGCCTCTTAATGCAGCCAGGCATCGCGCCACATCACTAACATAACGGGGAGAATTGGGCTTGCCTCTATGAGGAGCAGGCGTCAGGTAGGGACTATCGGTTTCAACCAGAATACGGTCGTGCGGTATCTGCTCTGCGACAGCTTTGAGAGCGTCGGCATTTTTGAACGTCACAATACCGGAAAAAGAAATATAGAAGCCCAAATCAAGCGCTGCCTGCGCCATTTCAAGGGATTCGGTAAAACAATGCAGTACACCGCCGACTTCTTCGGCCCTCTCCTCTCTCATCAGTTGCAAGGTATCTTCGCGCGCATCCCGTGTATGGATTATGAGTGGTAATTTACTGGCACGTGCGGCTTGAATATGAGTGACAAACATTTCTTTTTGGAGTTGTGCGCTTTCCTTATCGTAATAATAATCCAGACCGGTTTCACCAATAGCGATCACTTTAGGATGGCGCGCCTGCTCACAGAGGTAGTCGACATCAACACTCTGTCCCTTGGTGTATAACGGATGGATCCCGGCTGAAGCATACACATCCTGATTTGACTCGGCCAGCGCTACTATGGCAGCCTGATTATCCGCGTTTATAGCGACACATAAAAACTCTTCTACGCCGACTGTGCGCGCGGCTTGCAGAGCTTTGGAAAAATCGCCGTGAAAAGGAGTTAGATCCAGGCGGTCCAGGTGGCAATGAGAATCAACGAGCATGAATGACCTTTAATTTAAAAAAATCGGCTTTTGAGCTTTCGCCAAAATTGTTGGCGAAAAATATGACCGGAAAGGTGAATTATATAAGGTTGCTGACAAGAATTGTGGTTAAGTTGGGAAGCAGAGCAAATCCAGGTTGGGAATTAATCGGTTTCCAAGCGCAATCAGGCTCGCCAAGTTTACATTGTGTGAGTTATTCGCTCAGACTCCAGCACACCAGCCAGATGAGTTTCGATTTTATTGCGAGTCGCGCCTTTATCCTGTTCGCTAAACTGTACTCCGATACCCCGAGCTTTGTTACCCTGCGCGCCTTTTGGCGTAACCCAGACAATTTTACCCGCTACAGGCAGGCGATCCTTTTCGTCCATTAACGTCAATAACATAAACACTTCATCGCCGATCTTGTACTGTTTGTTAGTCGGGATAAACAAGCCACCATTTTTGACAAACGGCATGTAGGCCGCGTAAAGCGCGCCTTTATCCTTGATGGTCAGCTGTAAAATTCCGTGTTTTGGAGAGCCGGGAGTCGCCATAATTTTAATCAAGTCTCGTTAAAATGGGAAAAGTCAGCAGGCAAATCTAAAACTAATGCATTTTAGTCCAAAGTACAAGATTGGATTCTCTCGTTTGGGCTAAGACAGTATCTAATAAAATACTTTAACTTAAAGAATCATTTATTTGAATAATAACGTATTTTTCTGCCTGCTTCGTACCATTGTATCAATATTGACTGTAGTTGTAACGGTGCTTGTAAATTGCTGCCAGCCAATTGTGCCCGGTTAAACTCAAGTAGCTTTTCAAATAACTCAAATGGTAGCTGAATTGGTAGTTTCTGGTATTGGCTTAAGCCACTATTTTCTAGTCGCGCTTTTTCAACCTGGTAAAAATACCCGGTCAACGACTGCCACAGAACCTTCTCTTCGATGGTCGACTGACCGAGTAGTTCCTGGGGCGTTAGGTCATTGAGCAAGATTTGATCACATCGTTGATAAAAATCCGCTTCATCTTCATAAGCCGCAGTTTCAAGGTAGCTTCTGGCTTTGAGCGGCGCGTCGAAACAGGCGTTTAACGACTGTTCGACGGCTTCTGCCGAATGACCGCTTTGTGTAACCAGCCAGTCAGTTAGTTTGTTTCGGTTCAGGTCGGGTTGAACTACCTGGCAGCGGCTTCTGATAGTCGCAGGTACCCGCTGCGCGTTATCAGCCAATAGCAACAGCAAGGTATTCCGGCCGGGCTCTTCCAGTGTTTTCAACAACGCATTATAGGCGGCGGTGGTCATAGCTGAAACCGAAGCTATCAACGCGATGCGCCAGCCTCCTAGCTGAGCGGTATCGGCCAGCTTGTCGGTCAGTAGTCTTATCTGTTCGATTCCAATTGAACGCTTTTGTTTCCCTTTATTATCTATAAGCTGTTGAATCAAATAAAAATCCGGATGGGTTTGTGCTGCAAACAGCAAACAGGATTTACACTGACCACAGGCTGGCTCGAGCAAGTTCTGATTAACACACAGCAGCCGTTGACTCAGATTGGAAGCAAATTCAAACTTTCCACAACCGAAGTCAGCGGTGATCAGAATGGCGTGCGCCATACGGTCTGATTGTAGCGCTCTGGCGAGATTTTTCTGGGCAGGTTCAAACCACGGAAATATTGCTTTCATCAGCAGCTTGCTTGCAGTTCCGCTCGCAAGGCGCGTTGCACTAACTCGACCTCGGGAGAAGCATCAATTATTTTAATGCGCTCGGGTTCCTGCTGCGCTCGTCTTAGATAGGCAGAGCGAATGACCTCAAAGAACTGCAAATGCTCAGTTTCGAACCGGTCGGGACTACCTCGCAAGCGCGTGCGGGCCATGCCTTCCTTCACCGACATATCCAGCAACAAAGTTAAATCCGGTTTAAAATTACCCAGGCTCCAGTTTTCGATCGCTTTAATACGTTCTTCGGCTAATCCTCTCCCCCCACCCTGATAAGCGTAGGAAGCGTCGACAAAACGATCACTCAAAACCCAACTACCTTCTGCCAGTGCCGGTTTGATCACCTGGTTAACGTGTTGAATTCGCGCGGCAAACATCAGCAACAACTCTGCCTCAGCCTCAACTTTTTCGCTCCGGTTAGACAGTAACAAAGCGCGTATATCTTCGGCTAGCGGCGTTCCGCCGGGTTCTCGAGTGACCAGCACCTTATGTCCACGTGATTCAAGAAAATCTTTGATAAAATTCAGGCTGGTGCTCTTGCCGACACCTTCACTCCCTTCGAGAGTTATAAATTTGCTCTTAGTTGCAGTCATTCGGGGGCGCTTGCTTTCCATTAGATTGGGACGAAAAAGTCGAGCTAGTTTACGCCAAACGCAGTTGGGCTGTCGAGTTTCATGGTTAATTAACTGCTAGTCATATGAGCGCTATCAACACCTACTAACACAACAGTATTTGCTTTGGTCTAGCTTGGTTAAACTCGGAGAAGTTAGCGTTGTCGTTTCTTTTGTTTTTTCAGATATTCTTTAAGCGCCTTGTTGTGGGCTTTCAGGGTCGCGCTAAACTGGTGTCCGCCGTCACCGGTTGCGACGAAATATAACGCATCCCCTTCGGCCGGATTAAGCGCCGCATTGATGGCAGCCCTGCCGGCAGAGGCGATTGGCGTGGGCGGCAAGCCTTTAATTTTATAGGTGTTATAGGGCGTCAGGGTGCGCAGATCCTTATAAGTGATATCACCGTTAAACTTGGGCCCAATACCATAAATTACCGTTGGATCAGTCTGCAAGCGCATGTTTTTTGCCAGCCGCCTGACAAAAACACCGGCAATTTTGTCACGCTCGCTGGCCAGCGCCGTTTCTTTCTCAATAATAGATGCCATGATCAGCGCCTGGTAGGCGCTTTTATAGGGCAGATCAGGCGCGCGCCTACTCCACTCGTCACTGAGTACCTGTCGCATTGCCGCGACCGCCCGTTTTAAAAGGTCACTCGCCTTTTCTCCACGCACAAAATAATAGGTATCGGGATAAAGCCAACCCTCAATGTGTTGGTTCTGCAGGTTAATCTGACTGGCGATTGCGGCCGGATCGTCCGGCAGGTCAAACTTGATTCGCGCATCATTTTTGAGTTGCTCAAGGATCTGGAAGCTGTTGGAACCTTCAACAATGGTAAAAGCATATTGAATCACCTTGCCTGAGGAAAATTTTTCGAGTAATCGCTGCGGCGTATCGGCACGCGTTAGCCGGTATTCTCCCCGCTTTATCTGCTTAAATTCCGGGTTAAGCTCGGCGGCCAATCGAAAATAATATCGGTTACTGATAATATTTTGTTTTTCCAGCTTTCTTGCCAGTCGGCTTAAACTGTCGCCACGTTCAACCGCAATCTGAATCGTCGGTTCTACTATGGTTACCGGCGTCTGGAGAAACGCATGATAAGCCAGCCATTGCCAGTAACCCGCCCAGAACAGCAATAAAGCGCTCACGCCGATAAAAAAGCGTGCGTTAAAAATACTCAGGAAATAACCACGTTTAAGATACATAGCTGGCTATCTTTGAAAATTGAGTTGATATTTTAGGTCGTCGGCCAATTGAGTTGCAAGCAGCCGACCTTGTATTTTTTGTGCACTCCAGATCCCAAGCAAGCTGTTGGTGATCAGCGCCGCGTCACAATCGAGTAGTTGCTGCCGGGATATTTCCCCTTCTTTGACAGGTATCCGGTGTAATTGCATCGCCTTAATCAAGCGGTTTCTGGTGATCCCGCTAACACCGGCGCGGTCTAGTCTTGGCGTCAACCACACTCCCTTGCTCAGCATAAAAAGATTACTTCGACTGCCACAAATAACCGAGTCATCAAGGCAAAGCAGGCTTTCCTGATTGCCAGCCTGTTCGCTATTAATTTCGCTCGCGGCGAGGACGCTGTCGAGGCGGTTAAGGTGCTTTAATCCCGCCAACAATGGATTACTGGAAGCAGGAGTCTCGGCAAAAAACAAATCGCAATAACCTGAAGGCACCTGGGGTAATGCCGACAAAATTACGCTGACATGAATTGCCGCCCGTTGGTCAATTTTATAGCCCCTGGCCGACTGTGAACGGCTAACGCTTATGCGGATACAGGCGTCGCCTTCTGATAACAGCCGGTTATTGAGGCTTCCAATTAACCGCGGCCAGTCAATAGACAGGAATTTTAAGGTTTGCCCTGATTCTTGTAGTCGTTGCCAATGCGCCGCTGGATGCTGTAGCAGACCATTATTAACGATACCGGTTGTGAAAAAACCATCGCCAAATAAATAGCCACGGTCCCTGAGCAAAAGCTGGCCGTCATCCTCTCTTTGCGCGCGAATATCCAGATAGTGCAGATTCAATTCAGACGATTTATTCAACGACAATCACGATTGATACTGAGAAAACAGGAGCGAGCCATTAGTGCCGCCAAATCCGAAAGAATTACACAGAGCGTGTTTAATTTCAGTTTCCTGCGTTTGATGTGGCACGTAATTAAGATCACAACCTTGATCGGGATTGTCCAGATTAATCGTTGGCGGCGCCAGATTATCTTTTATCGCAAGGATAGTGAAAATAGCCTCCACACTGCCTGCAGCGCCTAATAAATGCCCAGTCATGGACTTGGTTGAGCTAACTCGAAGCTTGTTCGCTTCCGCTGCAAACACACTTTTAATCGCGTGAGTTTCCGCTAAATCCCCGGTGGGCGTGGAGGTACCATGGGCATTAATATAGTCGATCTGACTGGCATTAAGACTGCCATCTCTCAGAGCATTGAGCATAGCCACAGCCGCACCATCACCATTTTCCGGCGGTGAAGTCATATGATATGCGTCGCCGCTCATGCCAAAACCGGTCAGTTCAGCATAAATTTTCGCGCCCCTTTTTTGAGCGCTTTGCAAAGACTCCAGAACCACAACGCCTGCACCATCACCCAGTACAAAACCATCGCGATCTTTATCCCAGGGGCGGCTAGCCTTTTGAGGGTCGTCATTTCTGCAAGACAGGGCTTTTGCCGAGGAAAAGCCTGAAATGATCAGTGGTGTAGTTGCCATTTCAGCGCCGCCAGCTAGCATAATATCGGCATCACCATAGGCGATCATCCGCGCCGCGTGGCCAATATTGTGAACACCGGTGGTACAGGCGGTCACAATAGAAATGTTGGGGCCTTTCATGCCATACATAATCGAAAGCTGCCCGGCCACCATATTGATGATTGAGCCGGGAATTAAAAATGGCGACACCCGCCTTGGACCACGGTCGAGTAGTTGCTTATGATTATTTTCGATGGTTTGCATGCCGCCAAGACCGGAAGCGATACAAACTCCCACGCGATGAGCGTTGTCATCGTTAACTTCTAAGCCGGCATCGTTAATTGCCTGCACTGACGCTGCGATTCCGTACTGGATAAAAAGGTCAAATTTACGCGCTTCTTTTTTCGCCAGATAATCTTCGACTTCAAAGTTTTTAACACTGGCTGCAAATTTTGTGTTGAGCGCGCTGGTGTCAAAACTGGTAATGGCCTCAACGCCACTTTTTCCCTGGCAGATATTGTCCCAGGTACTGGCGACATCGTTGCCGAGGGGGCTCACTGCGCCCAGGCCGGTAACAACCACTCTGGTTTTCATTTAATGATCCTCGCTGACAAAGTTCGGGGCAGACGCTTAAATCAGATAGCATTATCGCTACCGGGATAATCATATTTTAAATCTTCTACGCAAAAAAACGTGTTTGTGTTTGCCTCTGCGAAAATAAAAAAGCTGCGATAGAAAACTCTATCGCAGCTTTACAATCTAATTGACGGTAGAGACTAGGCGCCTTCTACGTTTGCCTTTACATAGTCAACTGCTGCCTGCACAGTGTTGATCTTTTCGGCTTCGTCATCCGGAATCTCTGTATCGAATTCTTCTTCCAGTAGCATGACCAACTCAACAGTATCCAGTGAGTCTGCTCCAAGATCGTCAACAAAAGACGCTTCCAGTGTTACCTGGTCTTCATTAACGCCTAGTTGTTCGACAACGATCTTCTTAACGCGGTCTTCTATAGTGCTCATGATATCTATTTTCCTCTAATAATTATCCAGCAAACGCTGAGGCGTGTAGTTTATTGATTTTACTGGAAGTTGCAAGCCACGGACTGCCCTTTTTACAAGGTCAGACCACTTTAATAATCCAAAATTACTGTCACGGCTTAAATTTAGCGAAGCCATATTAAACACAAATTCAAACCAAAAAGAAAGGTCTAATCCGACATGACCTCTTTCAATTGGGCAAACTGTCTACCCCATATACATTCCACCGTTTACATGGATAGTTTCACCGGTAATATAACCCGCTCCCGACGAAGCCAGAAACGCCACAGCTGACGCTATCTCCTCGGGTTTTCCCAGGCGGTTTAGCGGGATACTTGTTGACAAGGTTTCTTTTTGTTTGTCGTCAAGCGCCTGAGTCATATCGGTGTCGATAAAACCCGGTGCGACTACATTCACAGTGATGCCTCGCGGGCCAACTTCTTTTGCGAGCGACTTACTAAAACCAAGTAACGCCGCTTTCGACGCCGAATAGTTGGTTTGCCCCGGATTACCCGTGGTACCAACTACAGAGCCGATATTGATAATTCTTCCCCAGCGCGCTTTAACCATGCCGCGCAGGCAGGCTTTACTCAACCTGAAAACTGAAGTCAGGTTGGTTTGAAGGATGCTTTCCCACTCGTCATCTTTCATTCGCATCAGTAAATTGTCACGCGTGACACCGGCATTATTAACTAAAACCTCAGGTGTTTTGCCAAACTCGCTTTTAATATCCAGCAGTAATGTGTCAATCGAATCTTTATTCGATACGTCGACTACAAATCCCTTACCTTGAATGCCGCTGGCATTAAAAAACTCACTGATGGCATCCGCTCCACTTTCCGAGGTCGCTGTTCCGGCGACCACAAATCCGGCATTACCCAACCCTTGCGCGATGGCCTTGCCTATCCCTCTGGACGCGCCGGTGACCAGCACCAGTTTTTGTTCACTCATTCTATTCT
>Ga0316209_1001637_pt1 | contig 21830 bp, 19 predicted proteins | sample 6monopyrite_MG_FD_204945 | JGI IMG/M metagenome (GOLD analysis project Ga0316209, IMG submission 204945) | Microbial mat bacterial communities from mineral coupon in-situ incubated in ocean water Damariscotta River, Maine, United States -... | ecosystem: Environmental > Aquatic > Marine >...
CACCTGATGCACGGTAAGTATCAATACGTAAATCAGCCGGATTTATATCTATATCGATATCATCATTCACTTCCGGTGAAACAAACACCGATGCAAATGAAGTATGTCGACGGCTCCCGGAATCAAAAGGTGATTTTCTAACTAAACGGTGAACGCCGGTTTCCGTGCGTAACCAGCCATAAGCATACTCACCTTCAAAACGAATAGTAGCACCTTTAATACCGGCTACATCACCTGCAGTGGCTTCCATTAATTCTGTTTTGAAACCGTGTGATTCACCCCAGCGCAGGTACATCCGTAAAATCATTTCTGCCCAGTCTTGTGCCTCTGTTCCACCAGAACCCGACTGAATATCCAAAAAGGCATTGGCTGAATCCATTTCACCGGAAAACATGCGACGGAATTCTAACTCTTCAACACGTTTTTCCATTGCGGCTAAATCATCAACAACAGATTGTACACTTTCCTCATCATCTTCTTCGACCGCCATTTCTAGCAGTTCAGAGGCATCAGTTAGTCCATTGTTGAGCGTTTCGATAGTCAGCACAATAGCTTCTAAACGAGAACGCTCCTGTCCGAGTTTTTGCGCTCGTTCCTGATCATTCCATACATTTGGTTGTTCTAACTCACGATTAACCTCATCTAGCTCTTCTTTTCGAGCATCAAAGTCAAAGATACCCCCTAAGAGCATCGCGGCGCAGTTGAAGATCGGCTATCTGGTTTTGAATTGGGTTAACTTCAAGCATGGAGTATTAAAATCGCTTTATATAGGTAAAATTTTGCATTAATTAAGCGCGCTATATTACCTTATATCGGCCTTATCATCTATTGCTTCTCATAATCAATAGCCCGTAAATACTTGAATGCTAGCCATTCTTAAGTGATGTTTGCTGTGCGGACTTCTTAGCTACATCATTCCGTAGGTAAACCGGCTGCGCTTGCGATGCTTCAAGCAGTCGACCTTGTGAATACTCATAAGCCGCTAGTTGAACAATACTTGATGAATGAGGTAAATAATCCGCAAACGTCTGCTTGAGTACACTGCCAAATCTCTTATTTAGCTCATCTGAGTACCCCTTCCACGCAGAACCCGAACCACTCCATTGCTTATCATCAGGTAACTGAATAAGTTCAGCTGAAGATACCTGCTCATCTCCATTTAGTACCATCAAGCCATTATCGGCTAATTGATAACAGCCCCAATAAATTTCACCCATTCGCGCATCAATACCCGAAAGTACGTTTTCTGTATGATGTTCTTTATACGTTGATTGAGCAATGGAAGCTAACGTAGACACAGGAATAACCGGTAAGTCTGCAGCAAAGGCCAGGCCGTGAGTAACGCCTGTAGCAATCCTTACACCACTAAATGACCCCGGCCCACGTCCAAATGCAATGGCATCTAAACCGGTCACCTTTAAAGCTGCTTCTGCGAGTAGCTCCTCTATCATTTTAAGAATGAGTTTAGTGTGCTCTCTCGGAGCCAACTGAAATTTAGCAGTAATTTCACCATCAATATAAAGTGCCGCTGAGCAAGCCTCAGTAGCTGTATCTAATGCTAAAAGTTTCATTAACTATTCTCTAAATAAATGACTAATCTTTCCATGATTCATAAAAGGCATCAACATCTTGCTGTCGATTTGTTTTTGGCATATCGGGTAAACTTTGCAAAAACACTTTGCCATATTGTTTAGTGCGTAAGCGATTATCACCAATCATTAAAACACCGTAATCTTTCATGTCTCGAATTAATCGACCTGCACCCTGCTTTAACGCAATAACCGCTTGTGGCAGTTGATAATCCATAAACGGATTACCACCCTGCTTTCGAATACCATCAAGACGAGCCTGCATGACAGGATCCCCCGGAGAGGCAAATGGAAGTTTATCTATAATTACACAAGATAAGGCTTCGCCCCGTACATCCACGCCTTCCCAAAAACTACCTGTGCCTAATAAAATGGCATTACCTAACTCACGAAACTTTTTAAGTAACTGGTGTTTGGGGAGCGAACCCTGTATCAAAATTGGATAATCCAGTTTACGCTCTAAAAACTTAGCTGCTTCATTTAACGCCCGGTAGCTAGTGAAGAGAAGAAACGCACGGCCTTTACTTGCCTGTAACACAGGAATAGATGTTTCAATTAGTTTTTCTGTGTAATCGTGACTTGAAGGTTCAGGTAAATTTTCTGGTAAATACAAAAGTGATTGCTGCTGATAATCAAACGGACTATTCCAGTTACCTTTTTCGTATTCATCTAAGCCTAAGCGCTGCGCGAAATGTTTAAAGTCATGATTCACTTCTAATGTAGCTGAGGTAAAAATCCAGCTACCCGGTAATGCATCTCTCTGTTGTTTAAATAAACCAGCAATATCTAATGGCGTAGAGTGCAGAATAAAGCCTTTGGTAAATGTTTCGTACCAGTAAATATTGCCATTTTCTATATCTGTATTATCACCATAACTTTTAAAATTTTGATAAATAGAAGCACAACGTTCATAACATTGTTCCAGGCCACGGCCTCGTTCTGCTGCTATATGTAAGCTTTCCTGTAATTCGTGTAATTCAAGCAGTAAACTTTCACCAGCCTTTTTAAGCGCCGGTTTGTTTTCGATTTTACTCCATGCATCCCGCTGGCTGTCTGCACCTAATGCCAACCTAAATTGAGCCATGGTTGTTTTTAATGAATCACAGGCATCACGAATAGAATGCATATCAGGTGCATCTTTTATCTGCTCTGCAATACTGTCGTTAATAATATTGTTTAGTTGCCGACTACTAAAGCCTTTGCCAAAAAAGCGTGAAGCTACTTCGGGCAGTTGATGTGCTTCATCAATAATAAACGTATCTGCAGCAGGTAATAGCTCACCAAAACCTTCTTCTTTAATCGCCATATCAGCTAACAGCAAGTGATGATTAACAACAACAATATCTGCTTCCTGCGCATCGCGCCGCGCATTCACAACAAAGCATTTAGACCATTCAGAACATTCGCTGCCTAAACAGTTATCAGCGGTTGATGTAACAACGGGCCAGACACGTGAGTCTTCTGAAATTTCTGACATTTCTGCGACATCGCCATGATTAGTCTGCTTCGACCAACTGCGTATACGTGATAAGTGATCCTGTGTTTCACGTGTAAGAAAAGCCAACTCATCTGCAATACCTAAGCGATACAGGCACAGGTAATTAGAGCGCCCCTTTAATAAGGAACAAGGCAAATCTAAGTTAAGTGCTTTTTTAACTAAAGGTATATCAGTATGAAACAATTGGTCTTGTAAATGTCGCGTGCCGGTAGAAACAATCACTTTTTTATTAGAAATAATAGCAGGCACCAAATACGCAAAAGTTTTTCCAATGCCTGTGCCCGCTTCGGCAACTAACACTTGATTATTATGAATGACACTCTGTATTGTCGAACTTAATGCCTGTTGCCCTGCCCGCGCTGTAAAACCTTTAATCGCTTTTGAAAATACGCCATTTTCACTAAGTAAATCCGCTGCATCTGTCAAAATATTTACCTGTTAGCAGAGTTGATTAAATCATCATTAAAGGATTTTAATGGATGACTATTGTTAATATAACTATTTGAGCGCTCTGCATATTGTTTTGCTTGAGTCATTTTACCAAGCTGCGCGTACACGGCAGCCATACGAGACCATATTTCCGGATAACGAGGTTTTATACGAATCGCTCGTTCTAAGGTGACTATAGAATCTGAGATTTTAGATTGATTAAACTGCTCGTCAGCTAAATTCATTAAGCGCTTTATTACAGCAGGAAGTTGCGGGCTGTCAGGCACCGGCAAAATACTAACCACCTGCACCGGCTCATCCTGAATACCTATACCGGGGCCAACAGAACAGCTACTTGTAGCAAATAAGAGCCCTATGAAACTAAGTGATAAAACTAGTTGAATAAGTTTTTGAGCCGATTGAATAAACCGCCAGTTGTACATGAGGCCTTCTCTTTGGGTTCTGATCCAGTGATAAAGGGTAATTTTACCGCACCTTGGCATCTTTTATCAGATAAACCTCCGGTTTTAATATCCACCCAATGCTCTGTCATTCCTTCCGGCAGCTTCAACGACAGATCATCCGTATTAATACGCTGCATAATATCTGCCCACAACCTTAAAGCGCCTGACGCACCGGTTAAACCCGTACTCTTATTATCATCGCGGCCTATCCATACAACGGCCAAATGCTCACCCGAAAAACCCGCAAACCAGCTATCACGCGTATCGTCTGTGGTGCCGGTTTTACCCGCAACTTTTGTTGAAAGCGTATTCGACAATACCTTTGCCGTGCCGGATTGAGTGACCTGATGCAAGGTATGCTTAACCAGGTGAACAGATTTATCACCCAGTGATTTGCTAAAGCTTAACGGGTAACGCTTGAGTGGCTGGTTTTCCTTATTTAATACTTCACGGATAACTCTAAGCGGAATATGGTAGCCGTCTGCTGCAAATGTCTGGTACATATTGGCAACATCCAGAGGTGACAAATTAAAAGCGCCTAGCGTCATAGATGGATAGGCAGGAATATCTCTAGTCACACCTAAATTATGCAGGCTATCAGATATTGCAGATAAGCCAATATCAAGACCTAACCTGACGCTAGGCACATTGCGCGAATTTTTTAATGCTTCATAAACAGTTATATCACCTAAATACTTTTTATCGTAATTCATAGGAGACCAGATATTTTCATTTGAGGTTTTTATATGTAGGGGTTCATCTTTTAGCATACTCGCCAAACTGTAATTATCTGACTGCTGTAATGCTGTTAAATAAATGGCAGGTTTAATTAAAGAACCTATTTGCCTAACCGCGTCTAACGAGCGATTGAAACCAGAAAATTTGGGTTTTCTATCAGACACTAAGGCCTGTATTTCCCCTTGCTCACTTGATGCAATAATCACCGCGGTTTGTAGCTGTGTAGTTGTAGATTTATTAGCTTCAAGTCTGGGTATCATTGATACAACACTAGCTTCCGCCTTATCCTGCACAATAGGGTCAATACTGGTAAATATTTTTAAGCCTGCCGTTTTTAAATCATCTTCATTATAATCCTGCTGTAGTTGCCGCCTTACCAAACCCATAAGTGCAGGATAGCGATTACTAGACAGCCTCGGCTTTTTGCTAATACCCAAAGACGCAGTAGAATATTTATTATATTGAGACTGGGAGATAACGCCCTGCTCTAACATCAAAGCCAGCACCTGATTTCGTCTGGACTTTGATCGCGATGGGTTTCGTCTGGGCTCATACCAGGAAGGTCCCTTCACCATGCCTACCAGCAACGCCATCTGGTCTCGGCTAATTTGCTGCAGTGGTTTTGAAAAATAAAAATGACTAGCTAACTGAAATCCATGAATTTGATTGCTACCATTTTGCCCTAAATAAACTTCATTAATATACGTTTCAAGAATAATGGATTTGTCATAATGAAATTCCAGCAATAAAGCCATAATGGCTTCATTTATTTTTCTAGTGAGTGTGCGTTCAGACGAGAGAAAAATATTCTTTACCAGTTGCTGAGTAAGTGTACTGCCTCCCTGCACCGTTTTACCCGCAACTATATTTGCAAATAAAGCCCGCACAATTGAAACAGGATCGATACCCCAGTGATTATAAAAACGCCTGTCTTCTACCGCGAGAAGCGCCAGAATTAAATCATCAGGTACGTCCTCCAGCTTAATGAGCTCTCTTTCTTCTTTTTGCTTCGGGTATATACCTGCAATTTTTATCGGTTCCAGACGAAAAACGGCAATTGACTGATTTGAATTAAGCTCCTGTATATTTTTAATAACACCATTGCTGATATACAATCTTACGCCTTTAGACGGCCGTACAACTTCGCCAAACTCAAATTCACGTGAGATAAACTCAATATTTGAATAGTTGTTAACTCTAAACTGCCCAGGCATATTGGGTCTTGTTTCAATTTGTATATAATCCAGGCTCTTTAGTTCTGTAACAACATCAGCCATATCGATCTTTTTACTTTTAAATAGCTCTAATGGCCGGGCATACACTGATGACGGAAAAGACCAAATTTTACCGGAGATTTTATCTGTTATTTTTATATCTAAATAAACGACATACAAACTTGATATCAAAAATACAAATAAAAACAGTGAACCCGATATTTTATTGAGAAGTATCTTTTTTAAAAGACTACGCGGTTTAGATTTTTTAGTGGATTTTTTGCGTTTTTTTGGGGGCATAAGAGAACGACTAAACGTCTGGACGTTTACATACAACTAATTAATATAAATTAGTTATAGTATAAATAAAAAAAGCACCTGATGGTGCTTTTTTATTGGTTTTATCGACAGGTTGAGAGGAACTTCGCTTTCTTGCCCTTACAGGGGTCAGATTCAAAAACTGAACTACCTGGCCTGGATGCCGGAGCTTCCGCCTGTGCTTCTGCTTCTGCTTCTGCTTGCGCTGCAGCCCGTTCTCTCTTAAGTCGTGCTTTTTCCCTTGCTAGTTCGGCTCTCTCTGCAGCAAGCTTTTTCTTTTCATTGGCAATTCTTATAGCCTCAGAATTTTTGTTAGATTTTTGTTTTTTAGCTTCGGCCTGACGATTTCTCTCAGCTTGCTGTTGTTTCTTTTTCTTTGCCGCTTCTTTTTTAGCTGCCTCTTTTTTAGCCGCCTCTTCTTCAGCCTTTTTATTTTTCGATGCTTCTAATGCTAAGGCGCGTTTCTTTGCGGCTTTTTCACGATTTCTTGCTAATTTTTCTTCAACCGAAATAGCCTCATGTTCTGCCTCAGAAACACCGTTAAATGTTGCTTTATTTAACCAGGTTAAGGCGTTATTTAAACTTTTAGGAACCCCCACACCTGTCGCATACATTTTACCCAGATAGTACTGCGCATCCGGGTTGCCACTGGCAGACTCCTGACGCAATACACCTAGCTGCGTTTTAGAGTGACTATTTAAACCGTTCTTTTTAATGTCCAGATAGAGTAATTTGTATACCGCTTTTTTATGATCCTGAGCCGCTGCTTTTTCAAACCAGGTTAATGCAGTTTCCGCGTTTCTTTGCACACCCTTACCGGTTTCATACATTTCACCGACTTTATACTGTGCTTCTGGGTTTCCTTGCTCAGCCAATTTCACTTGAAAACGAAACACACCGGATGAAATATCGGCATACAAACTAATAGGCATAAGTAGACTAATTGTGAATATGATTTTTATAATATTTCGCATCTGTTCCGTCCACACCCCGACTTTCAAAAAACAAGCCCTTCTCATTTAAGTGAAGAGCTTTGATTAAAGTTGTTATAAACGTTTGCTTAAAAGATGATATCCACCGCAACACTCAGTAGTGACATTTTATCTTCTACAAGCGCTGAGCTAAACGGCTGATATAAACCTATATTACCGGCGTTATTCTCAAGCTCCGTGGTCTGGTATTCCATTTTTAATGCCGCACTGTCATTTAGCTCATAGCGCAGGCCCAGGGTAACAGAATCCTGACGAGCACCCTGAGATGGCCCTGGAACACCTGCACCTCCCCAGTTCGGATCAAATGCAGCACTTGGCTCAGAATCAATTGTGGCAAAGGTTACGTGCGGTAAATATTTGCCCATACGATAACCCAGGGTTATGTAATACCCGTCCTGGTCGGAAAACAGTGCATCAAAGGGCACCGCGTTAAAGCCTGTGCCCGGCGTTAAAGTCCCTGTATCAGCCTCAATGTCACGGGTTGTGTATTCTGTATAGCCAACAAAATTAGCGATATCCCAGGATAAACTTGCAACCGATAGTGTAGCGGTACCTTCACTATTAAAACCACCAACTGAATCAACCGTAGAAACGTCTGTCTGGAATGTACTCACCTGGAGTGTAAATGCTCTATTTTCCAGGCGTAACGCCATACCCACATAGTTATCCGCAAAAAAGTTCACCGTAGGTTGGCCTGGTACACCTTCCGTATTAGAGCCAAAATAGGGCTGGAAGCCAAAGTTCATATCACCAATTCTTGTTTGATAGAGCAACTGCGCACCAATAATACTATCAACGGGCATATTGCTATAGGCTTCCGCGGGTGGCCTTATCCATGGGTAGGCATAACCTACTTCCAGGTAATCTGAGATAAGAAATACCGGCTGCTTAATTCGGCCCACACGTAAACTGGTTGATTCACTGGCTGTATAATCAAGATATGCCCATTCTATATCCATAGAATAGTTATCATCTTCCGCTGAGGCCAGGATTTGCGCGACCGCCTGCATATTTTCGGCTACATCTGCTGTTACCTGCAGGCCAAATTTCGAATCTTGTAAAAACGTAACGTCATCTGTAATTTCATCTAAATAGACAACTTTACTACCATCAGTTTGACTTTGATTATGAACGGCTAAACCGGCTGTAAGGTAGCCATCAAGCTCAACAGCCCTCGCCTGATAACTCATTACTGAAGTCCCTAGCAGAGCAGAATATAAAATAACTTTGTTCATCACGCAGCCTCTTTAATGCTTTATTGATAAGACACAAATACTAAATAGTTTAAAAAGTGGTTGTATACTTATGAAATTATTAGGTTTAATTATTATGATCTTGAATATAGTTAATAAAACTGAATTGGTCAAATAAGTATATTTAAATATATCCAAAAAAATCAATAGACAATGGTAATATTGAAATAAACACTAGAGATACACGATATAACTAATTGTTTTTAATAAAATTATTTTATAAAAAAACCTTTATTTATGTCGGGCATGTTCCCTTCGTTTGGATGTACTATTTTTCTTTATTACTTTCTTAAAGGGTCGCTTACCCGCCTGCTTAGGTAATTTTCTGCCAACTGAACGCTCCGCATAGGGATTAGAACTGGTTTTAAACTCCATACGCATTGGCGTACCTTTCAGGTTTAGCGCATCAATAAAGTAGTTCATTAAAAAGCGACTATACGAGGTGGGCACCAGCTCAGTCTGATTACCATGTACGACGATGATTGGCGGGTTCATTCCTCCCTGATGCGCATAGCGTAATTTAATTCTACGGCCTCGCACAGTAGGCGGCTGATGCGCCTGAATGGCATTATTTAAGATACGCGTAAGCTCGGATGTTGGTAAATCCTTAGTCGCAGAATCATAGGCCTGATTAATGGCCTTGTAGAGAACACCAACCCCGGAACCATGCAATGCGGAGATAAAAAAGATCTCGGCAAACTGTACGAAGCTTAATCTGCGTTGTAAGTCTTCCTTTATACAGTCCTTGTCGTATTCATTCATGCCGTCCCATTTGTTTATTGCAATAACAAGCCCACGGCCTGAATCGATTGCGTAACCCAGCAGATGTAAATCCTGATCACTAATGCCTTCCCGGGCATCGATCATAATGAGCGTGACATTTGAATGATCAATAGATTGCAGTGTTTTAATCACACTGAATTTTTCAATATTTTCTTTAACACTTCTTTGGCGACGAACGCCTGCTGTATCTATAAGCGTATATTCTCGGCCGCCATGCTCAAAAGGAATATAAATACTGTCACGCGTCGTACCGGGCATATCCATTGCAACTACCCGTTCTTCACCGAGCATTCTATTAACCAGAGTAGATTTACCCACGTTGGGCTTGCCGACAATCGCAACCTTAATACCCCGATTGTTCTGCTCTTCATCTTCCCATTCGGGCCAGTCTGCTAGTACATTTTCTATTAATGACGTAACACCGCGCTTATGTGCAGCTGCAATTGGGTGAGATTCAGCAAAACCGAGTGAGGCAAAGTCTGCTTGTGCCTGCTCTATATCTATTCCATCGGTTTTATTAATAACCAGTTGCACATTTTTACCCATGCGTCTTATTTGCCTGGCAATCGATTCATCAGCAGCGGTTATGCCACCTCTTCCATCAACTAGAAAAAGCACGAGGTTCGACTCCTCTATAGCCAGTAAGGTCTGCCTGGCCATTTGTTCATCTAATTCTTCTGATTCACCACTTAAACCGCCTGTATCTATAAGGATATAGCTTTTGTCTTCATATGAGGCATGGCCGTATTTACGGTCTCGCGTTAAGCCGGAAAAATCCGCTACAAGAGCATCACGGCTCCTGGTCATCACATTAAAGAGTGTTGACTTACCAACATTTGGGCGACCAACAAGTGCGATTACGGGTAACATATTATTTCCAGACAGAAGCTTAAAGAAAAACAACAGAAGGCTACTACAGCCTAAATATAGTGTATTTTATCGTATTAAAGTAAGACTAGCGACAGTTATGACTCTGAAACTATTGAACTGGCGAGCCATACTCACCACTTACTGAGGACATTATCTGCTGCATGGCATCAATGTTAATATCGTTAACTAATAACGCACCCTGTTGCATGCTAATTTTAGACAGGTATACATTCTCATCTTTCACTAACCAGTTAATATCCATTAATGCGTTTAAGTTATCATCAACTTTTTTTGACATCAAAACATGGGCATTTGCATTAGTGGTAGCCGTTAACGAAGATGATAAATCATCGTCTTGCGTATTTTCCAGATACCAGGTAAATAGCTTTCTGATTAACGCTTCATCTATAGAGATATTTAAATTAAATTTAATGGCATCAAGTAACGTTATTGGGTCGATGGAGGTTTGTCCCGCTAACCCATCCATCTTGAAATGCATATCAGCTTCTAAACGTCCAAGCTCACTATTAATACTTAAAGGATTAATATTAGCTTCCGCATTTTGTAACAGTATAGGCATTACTTCTGCTAATTGATTAAACATAATGCTATTGATTTTTTCCTCTGAAGCACCTTGAGCTTGTTGCTGCTCAAGTGAGGCTTGCAGTTTTTCAAGTTGCAACAAACTAGTTATATCTAAACTATTAAGACTAAAATTCATTGCGACAGGGCCAAATTTTTGATTGGACGCCAATACTTCACGTGCACTTATCTGTGCGCCCGTATTTATAAATTGACCCTCTTCTGAGCTTAATGAATGAACAATTAATTTTTTTACTGCAAATTGTTCGTCAGCTGAATCAATATTTAAACGGCCAATTGAAACCACCGAGTCACCCATCATTAACTGGTTAATACCTTTTTTACCTGAAAAACTAACAACAGAATTTTTTAGAAGCATATCAAAGGTAGATTTATTAATTTTGAATGACGGCATATTCAACTCGCCTTTTACACTACCATCTGCTGATGAAATAAACTGGGTATAAATTGCCCCTGAAGACTCTAAACTAACAGGTTCTACATCATCATTAATTAATGTTTTCATAGCTGGCATATATACCTGGCTATCAACATTTCCATTAAAGTCAATTAGGTGCTGGTATAAAACAGGATTAGTGCCTGAGAATAATTTCTTAATGTTAGCAAGGGAAACTGATTGCACATCTAATTTACCATTGATTACAGCAGCTATAAAAGGTGACTTACCCTGGCTAATCAGGCCAATATAGACAGGACCATGAACGATTTCTTCTTTAAATAATATTTTTTCAGAATAATCAGGAAGCTTAAGCGATAATGTAGCCTGAGAAGAAAAAAAACCCTGACTATAATTTGCAACTTGCAAATCAAGGCGCGATATCTCTGACAACTGATTGATTAGACGAGTGTAATCATTTTTTGCTTTATAACCAATTATGTATGGACTAAAAGCAAGTAGTATAAATATAACCAGAGTTATCCAAATAGAAACTTCTAAGGCACTAACTCTTTTTGTATGCATACCCATCCTTTATTTATAATTATTTTTTCTACTTCTGCTGTTTTATTATAATTAATATACAGACGTATATAGCTTACTGGATAGTGTATGCGGAAAGCTCACCATCTCTCGTTAAGACATATACAACATCATTATGTACAAGCGGTGGCACAATTACACCGGAGCCATCAGTATCAACCCTGGCCAAAAAGCGCCCGTCAAATTGTGATAACCAGTGAAGGTATCCTTCAAAATCAGCGACGAGTATTGTTTTTTTCATAGCCACTGGTCTGGTAATATTACGTGCAGATAATTTTTCCTGTTTCCACATGGTTGCGCCATTAGCAACATCATATGCCCACACGTGATCTTTATCATCAGCAAGAAACAAACTTGAAGATGCATATTCAACACCGCTGTAAGTAGATGTTTTACGGCTCCAGTTAAGCTGACCGCGGCGTATATCTAAAGAAACTACTCTGCCCTGATAACTCGCCATATATAATGTATCGTCTCTTACAACCGCTGTGCCATCAATATCAATTAGCCTCTCGAGCTCCGAGCGCCCGGTAGGTGTTGCAATTGGAATATCAAATACCGCATTACCGGTAATTAAATCTAATGCAACTAATCGCCCACTATCAAGTCCACTAAATACATAACCTTTTGTAATAATGGGGGTGCTGTTACCACGTAAACTTAAAGCAGGAACATCCCTTTTATAAGTCCATTTTTGTATACCGTTATTAACATCTAGCGCTGATAAACGACCATCAACCGAACGGATGATAACAAAGTCACCAGAGATTTGGGCAGGCATTAAGACTTCAGATGTAGCGTCTATTTTCCATAATAATTTACCGTTACTATCAAGCATAATGACATGCCCATTACGGCTAGTAACTACAAGATGGTTTATATCACCACCTACACCACCACTTAAAATTAAGTTGAGCTCTATTTGCCAGAGTTCCTCACCCGTTTTAATATCAAAGGCAGTTACATCTCCATCACGATCAGCAACAATAATTTTTTCACCTGCGATTAATGGAAATAGCTTTAAATACTGTTGATCATCACCGCTGCCTGCATTAACACTCCACAACTGGTCAACTTTTATACTCTCCTCAAAATCAACAAGCTCGGCTGGCGGTTCTGTATTGTCGGAGTTAGAACATGACAATATGAATAGAAAAGAGAAAAATGTAATTAAATAACGAATCATGCTGATGGTTCTGACTTATCTGAAGTTGTTATACTTTCGGGCAAATGAATATCATCTATCTTTTGCTGCAACCAACGACTTGGAGTTGAAGCTGTAGACATGGCTAGTAAATATGCTGCCCTCGCCTGCGTCATATCACCTTTTAACAACAATACGTCACCTTTTAATTCGTAGACCATCGCCTTAAAACTATCAGGATAGGTTTCACTTAAGATATTTAATGCTTTATCAATTTGCTGCTGGTTCGACAATAATCGAGCCAGGCGAATTTTAGCCAAAAGCTTAACTTCATCCTGTTGAGCATTAATTATCAGCCACTCTAGCTGCTGTTGAGCTTTAGTGAATTGTCCATCGGCTAATTGTTGCTTAGCTAACAATAATGCTGCTAATCCAGCATATGGCGTATCCGAGTATTCAGCCTGTAATGAATTTACCCTGGCCATTTGATCATTGATGGCAGTAGGATTTTGTAAGCTACCAACAACTTGCTCATAAATCACACTTGCTTTTTCTGTATGTACTGCTGATTCAGCCTGGTAATACTGCCATCCAAAAATTGCAGACACACCTACTGCAATTCCACCAATAATCATATTTGAATTTTCTTTCCACCATGTTTTGATGGCATCTAATTGTTGTTCTTCTGTTTCAAAATCCATAATTTTCTCAACCAAATCGATTTTTATTTATACTAAATTATCACTACTGTTCCGTTAACAAAATGAAATGTCTGCTGACACGCTTATATAGTAATCCATATATTGAATTCATGTTGCAATAGACATGAAATCAAAAAATTTAACTCCGTCATACCTGCGAAGGCAGGTATCCAGTGTCTGCAGGCCTTTCAACGTCACTAGATTCCTGCCTTCGCAGGAATGACAAGTTAACGGGACAGCAGTGCTAAATTATATTGTTTTTAATACATCCGCTAATTGCGATTGTTTGATTAATAATTGTTCTTTGTCTTCACGTAAAAATTTAACACTAACAGTTCCGTTAGCCACTTCATCTTCGCCAAGTAATATTGCGATTAATGCTTCTGATTTATTTGCTTTTTTCATTTGGCTTTTAAATGAACCGCCACCGCAATTTGTTTGTAGCACTAAATTCGGCACTGTATCACGCACTACTTCGACAAGCGACATACCTTTAAGTTTCGCTTCTTCACCTTGTAAAATAACGAACACATCCGGCGCATTATTTACATTTTTACCCGCATCTTCCAAAAGAGACAACAGGCGCTCTATACCCATTGCAAAACCTGCCGCAGGTGTAGGCTTACCTCCGAGTTGTTCTACCAGGCCATCATACCGACCACCAGCACAAACTGTACCCTGAGCACCCAAATCATCTGTTACCCATTCAAATACGGTTTTACAATAATAATCCAGACCGCGTACTAGACGGGGATTAATATTATACTCAACACCCGCTGCATCAAGAATTGATTTCAATGTTTCAAAGTGCTCTTTCGACTCATTATCCAAATAGTCCATTAATTTGGGTGCGGCTTCAATCATATCCTGCATAGCTGGATTTTTGCTATCTAGTACACGCAACGGATTACTCTCTAAACGGCGCAGAGAATCTTCATCCAGCAGTTCCTTATGGCTGGTCAAGTAATCAACCAATACGCTTCTATAATTATTTCTTGATTCAGAACTACCTAAAGTATTTAACTCTAGTCGAATATTTTTCAATCCTAATAATTTCCATAATCGCGCCGAAATAAAAATTAATTCCGCATCCACATCAGGAGTATCTATACCAAACGTTTCAACACCAATTTGATGAAACTGTCGGTAACGTCCCTTTTGTGGGCGTTCATGTCGAAACATTGGCCCTGCATACCAGAGGTGCTGCTGCTGATTGTGTAGTAAGCCATGCTGTATACACGACCTTACGCAACTAGCCGTACCTTCGGGGCGCAATGTTAAGCTATCTCCATTACGATCTGCAAAAGTATACATTTCTTTTTCTACAATATCGGTAACTTCACCAATCGAACGACAAAATAGATCTGTAGATTCGACCACAGGCATACGTATTTCACTGTATGAATAACTTTTTAAAAGGTCTTTTACGGTCGTTTCAAAAAACTGCCACAGTGGGGATTGCTCTGGAAGAACGTCATGCATTCCTCGAATACTTTGAATTTTATTAGACATATTATTTTTTTAACGCGTACTAGCCGTTACTTCCGAATTCGCAGAAACAACAAAGTTAACAACATTTTTATTAGCCGCTATCAAGTGAGAAAAATTAACTATTTTATTATTTGTTTCGATAATAATTTTAGATGCATTACCTAAAAACACTTTAAATGGCGCCTGACCATAAATAATTTCTTTTTCACCTTCTTTTATTAACTGATAAAAAAGGCGCTTACCCGTTGCATCAAAAACTTCACACCATGACTCACCATTTGCACTAAGCACTAACTTATCTAGTGCAGCAACTGGTAATTCATTAACTTCATTAAGTGCAGCTGCATCTGTAAGTTGTGGAACATCAGATACATCTTGCTCTAAATTCGTATTGGAATTGGCATACAAATCTTCAGCACCAATAGAAATTAGATCATTCTCATGAATCACATCAACCTGATCAACGATATCAGTTACTTCATTTTGAATATATGATTTATCTAAATCCGTAGACTTATCAAGTTGAAACCACCAGGCCAGGGTAAGCAATAAAGCTATTAATACAACCATTACTATTGCAGTTTTGTTACCCGTATCTTTCTTTTCTGCTGGCAAAAACGAGATGACGGGTGCCTGATTATTATTTGGCATAGATTTATTGTATGCCTCAATAATATCATCAGCCGCTATATTTAACATACGTGCATAACTACGAATATAACCAATCACAAATGTTGCTGATGGTAATTTCTCAATCTGCGAATTTTCAATTGCGCCTACAATTTCTTCTGAAATTAGCAGTGACTGAGCCACCTCCATAAGAGATAAGTCGGCTTTTTCTCGAGCTTCTTTTAAAGGTAAGCCGAACTCTACATTATGCAACAATGCATCAACATCACTTTCTTGATCAGCCGAAGAATCAGTTACTTCTGTCATTTGTAAGATAACCCCATTACTTTTTCTGCTTCAGGTGATTCTGGAAAAGCATCTAATAATTTTTGTGATAATTTTACAAAATTAACTTTATCACCTAATGCATTTTCAGCCTGTATTTGCAGCCACAGACTATGCGCAGTGGGTTTATTGTTTGCATGGTATCGCTGCATATATGCACGAGCCATCAAATACTTATTTGAGCGCACGCCTAGTTCACCCATTGCAAGTAATGCACTTGATAAGTTAGGGTTAACTTTTAGCCCGGCTCTTAAGTGTTTTTCAGCTTTTTTAAAGTCGGGAACTTTTGCCTGTAACATACAGTAACCCAGATTGGCATGTGCAGCTTCAGGTGTATTATAAAACTGATTATTCAATGCAATATCAAACTGCTTAAATGCCTCGTCAAGCTTACCTGTATCACATAAGAATGTTCCATAATTATTATGTAATTCAGGGTTCCTTGGATCCAGATCTAATGCTTCAAGGTAATAATTTTCAGCCTCTACAATTTCGCCAACCATGGTTTTTAAAACGGCCATGGTTGTATAGGCAGGAACATATTTATCATCGTATTCAATTGCCTTTAATAATTTTTTTTCGGCAATCTCAAGATCTCCACGACGTATATAACCGGATGCTAATTGTGCATTAACTACGGCTGCATTTTTATCTCGTTTAGCTTCTTCTTTTTGCTTTACAGAATTGCCGCCACAAGCCATCAGCGTACTCATTAGTAATACTATTAAGCCATATTTAATTTCTATCATGAATTCATTCCAAGTCTTGGTTTCACGAACTTTCTGTCTCGACGACTTTTATCTTCAATTTTACCGGCTAACTGGCCACAGGCTGCATCTATATCTTCACCACGTGTTTTTCGAATAACTGTAATTAAACCTGCAGCCATTAAGACATCTTGAAAACGATGCACTGCGTTATTTGATGAGGTTTTGTAGCCCGAACCCGGAAACGGGTTAAAAGGAATTAAGTTAATTAATACGGATAAACCATCCAACACTTTTATTAATTCTTCTGCATCTTGTTTAGAATCATTTGCACCTGCAAGCATCACGTACTCTATGGTCAAACGTGATCGCGGTGAACGCTGCTCCATAAACTTATGACAGGCTTCAATTAATTTTTCTAAATTATATTTTTTATTAATTGGCACTATATCATCACGCAACTCATCACGCGTTGCATGCAAAGATATTGCTAACTGGACATCATGGCGTTCTGCCAAACGCTCCATTGCAGGCACTACGCCTGCTGTACTTACTGTTATGCGTCGTTTGCTTAAGCCATAAGCAAAATCGTCCATCAAGACATCAATGGCTTTCATAACATTATCAAAATTTAATAGGGGTTCACCCATTCCCATGAAAACAACATTGGTTATTTTACGACCTGGCTTCATTTCTTGTTCAAGCAGGTTATTCGCTATCCAAACTTGAGAAACAATTTCGGCCACAGTTAAGTTACGGCTAAATCCCTGGCGACCCGTCGAGCAAAAACTACAATCTAATGCACAACCCACCTGAGATGAAATACACAGTGTGCCACGGTCATCTTCTGGTATAAACACGGATTCAATACGATTACCATCTGCTAACTCTAGCAGCCATTTTCTTGTGCCATCGTTAGATAACTGGTCGGTATCGACTTTAAGAGAAGTAATACAGGCTTTTTGTTTAAGCTGCTCACGTAATACTTTGCTGATATTTGTCATCTGGTCAAAGTCAGTTACTTTCAGCTGATGAATCCATTTGGTGATCTGAGAAGCACGAAAGGCCTTCTCGCCAAGATTGGCGAAGAAGGCCTCCATGTCCTGCCGGTTTAAACCGAGCAGGTTTGTTTTCTCGATATGAGGAAAATTAACGGGTGCGGTCACAAAGTTCCTCAGCGCTAAAGAAATATTCAATTTCTACTTTAGCTGTTTCAGGTGCATCTGAACCATGAACTGCATTTTCATCGATAGATTCAGCAAATTTACCGCGAATAGTATCAGGCGCTGCATCTTTAGGATTAGTTGCACCCATTACATCACGATTTTTAGTGATAGCATTTTCACCTTCAAGTACCTGAACCATAACCGGGCCAGAAATCATGAATTCTACAAGGTCATTAAAGAATGGGCGTTCTTTGTGTACCGCGTAGAAACCTTCAGCTTTTTCACGGCTTAGGTGGATCATTTTTGCAGCAACGATGCGCAGACCAGCCTGCTCAAATATGCTGTAAATTTCACCGATAACATTTTTAGCAACTGCATCAGGCTTAATAATAGAGATAGTACGTTCTAGAGACATTACAAAACAATCCAAAAATATGATTAAAAATAAGAGACTGATTATAAACCATTCAGTCAAAGTAAGGCATTTATTAGTAGGGTTTTTATGAGAAACAGTCTGCTTTTCAGGTATTTATATAAGAATCGGGCTGTTTTAGCAGCCCGATTCTGGTTTTCTTTAATAATCTGCAGCTAACGAATTAAAACATTAGTCTTTTTCGTCAATCCAGGTCATCTGAATTGCCTCAAGAATTTTCTCATTCGATGCGTCAGCCGCATCATCAAATTCTTCCAGATCACACACCCACTGATGAAGATCCGTAAATCTAATATATTGAGGATCCTGATCTGGATGCTTTTCATCTAGTGCTATCGCAATATCCAGTGTATCTGTCCATTTAAGACTCATACTACTACCTCTATTTAGTGATTTTCAGACACCATATTAATGGTGTATTTAGGCAACTCAACAACCAGGTCAGTATCCGACACAACAGTTTGGCAACTCAAGCGAGAATCTGGATCAAGCCCCCATGCTTTATCAAGCATATCGTCTTCATCATCAGTATTTTCATTTAAAGAATCGCCGCCTTCACGAACATATACGTGACAGGTAGTACAAGCACATGATTTTTCACAGGCATGTTCAATTTCTATATCGTTACGCAGAGCTGCATCACAAATAGTTTCGCCTGGTTTGGCTTCAAATACAGCACCTTCAGGACATAATCCCTCATGGGGCAAAAATATAATTTGCGGCATTGCTCGCTCTCTTCTCTGGGTTAAGTTAAATCAACGATTAACAAGTTTAAAACTAATCGTTATTAAATTCTTCGACCTTATGACCGGCCATGGTTTTCTGCACGCTTGCATTCATACGTCTTGCTACATACTCAGCACTGACTTTTTCTAAATGTGCCATTTCTGCTTTCAGCTCTTGCGCGTCTTTAGCTTGATGACGTGCAATCTGTAATTTTCCACGCGCCTCAAGAATAAGCGTTTTTTCATCTTCACTTAACATCTCATCCGCATCATCCGCCATGGCAGAATCTATGGCCTCTAAAACACGGTCTGCTTCAACCTGTTGTTCTCGGAGACTGCGTGCATCCTTATCTTCACCAGCAAATTCCATAGACGCTTTAAGCATCGACTCAATTTCTGAATCCTGTAAGCCATATGATGGTTTCACTTCAACACTGGCTTCAACACCAGAATTTTCTTCTTTCGCTGTGACACTCAGAAGTCCATCAGCATCTACCTGAAATGTGACGCGAATTCTTGCGGAACCGGCAACATGGGGAGGAAAACCTCTTAACTCAAATCGTGCCAGTGAACGGCAATCATCAATTAGTTCACGTTCACCTTGTACAATGTGAACAGCCATCGCTGTTTGTCCGTCTTTATACGTAGTAAAGTCCTGCGCTCTGGATACAGGAATGGGTGTATTACGCTGAATAATTTTCTCAGCTAAACCGCCCATTGTTTCTATGCCTAACGATAAGGGTAAAACATCCATCAATAATAAATTACCATCAGGATCATTTCCCGCTAAGGCATTTGCCTGAATTGCAGCCCCAATGGCAACCACACGATCGGGATCAATATCAACTCGAGGCTGGACATCAAAAAACTCACCCACCAATTCTCGTACACGCAATGCTCGGGTAGAACCACCGACCATCACAACATCCATAACCTGATCTTTTTCTATATCTGCATCACGCAATGCACGACGGCAAGACATTAATGTTTTCTTAATCATTGGATCAATTAAATCATGAAAAATATCACGCGTTAAAGTACCAAACCAGGTTTGAGATTCATCAAATTTAATTGTTATTTCAGACTGATTCTGTTCGCTTAAATTTTCCTTTGCTGTACAAGCTTCTTGCAAGACTAAACGTAAAGTACCCGCACTTAAATCGTTGGCATTTAAACCTGCTTGAGCAATTATCCATTCTGCAATTGCATGGTCAAAATCATCACCGCCCAAAGCACTGTCACCACCAGTAGATAAAACCTCAAACACACCTTGTTTAAGTTGCATGATAGAAACATCAAACGTGCCTCCGCCTAAATCATAAACAGCAACAACACCCTCAGCACCACTATCAAGACCATATGCAACTGCCGCCGCTGTCGGCTCATTAAGCAAACGTAATACATTAATACCGGCTAACCTGGCAGCATCTTTAGTTGCCTGACGCTGAGCATCATCAAAATACGCAGGCACTGTAATAACTGCGCCTTCTAACTTATCGCCCAGCGTTAGCTCGCCACGCTGTTTAAGTACTTTTAAAATATCAGCCGATATTTCAACTGCAGTTTTATCTCCAGCTGCAGTTTTAATTCTGGGTACAGATGATTCTGTTTCTGCAAAAGCATATGGCAGGTTATCACCAAGCAATTTCAAATCACTAATACCACGTCCCATTAATCGCTTGATAGAGGATATTGTATTCTGTGAATCTGCAACCTGGTTATCTTTTGCCTGTTGACCCACTAATATTGAATCAGCCGCGTATTGAACAACCGATGGCAAAATATGTTGCCCATTAGTATCAGCTAAGGTATCAGCTTTACCACTGCGTACCGAGGCGACTAATGAATTTGTTGTACCCAAATCAATACCAATCGCAAATTTGTGTTCATGCGGTTTAGTTGATTGACCCGGTTCTGAAATTTGCAATAAAGCCATTATAGTAATTCGTCTTCTATCTGTTCAGATAACTCAGCAACTTCTTTCTGAGCTTTATTAATAAATTGAAGCTTACGCACAACTTCTCGGCTTTTATCTAGAGCATCATCTTGAAAGTTTTGATCAAATTCTGCAATCAGGTTTTTTGATGTTGTCTTTAATGTTTTTGTTATTGCATCGAGTTCTTCTAATGGGTCAGCCTGCGTTCTTACATCAGCTATTTTTTCACGCAGCTCCATCTGTTCCATTAAAAAACCACCATCCATTGCAGTATCCGTCTCACCATTCATATCGATGCCTTTCAGACTTAACATATACTGCAATCTTAATACTGGATCTTTTAGTGTATTAAACGCCTGATTAATCAACGACGTTTTTTGCATTGCCTGCCTTTTTTCAGATTCATCACTATTGGCAAATTTATCTGGATGAACAAGCCGCTGTAACTCTCTGTTATTCTCATTTAGTTTATTAAGGTCAGGATGCGTTGAAACATCTAAAGAAAATATTTCAAAATAGTTTTGTGAGAAAAGTAAATCAGGCATATTGAATAACAAACATTAAAGACTAATAAAATTAAACAGTGAAACTTTCGCCACAACCACAGGCATCTTTTTCATTCGGATTTTTAAATTCGAAGCCTTCATTAAGGCCATCCTTAACAAAGTCCATTTCAGTGCCATCAATATAAACAAGGCTTTTCTTGTCGACAACAATAGTCACCCCATTACTTTCAAATGTTACGTCTTCATCGGCATTAACTTCATCGACAAATTCAATAACATATGCCATACCAGAACAACCGGTTGTTTTTACACCAAGACGCACACCAATTCCTGAACC
>Ga0316209_1001640_pt1 | contig 21772 bp, 22 predicted proteins | sample 6monopyrite_MG_FD_204945 | JGI IMG/M metagenome (GOLD analysis project Ga0316209, IMG submission 204945) | Microbial mat bacterial communities from mineral coupon in-situ incubated in ocean water Damariscotta River, Maine, United States -... | ecosystem: Environmental > Aquatic > Marine >...
CTAAGCCAATGTTACTCATCCCTTCTGCGGTGGCTAATTGCTTTAACTGTTTACAGCTTTGCGCATTTTTTGGACACTTTGACAAAAAGACTAATAATTCTTGCTGAGTTTCTATTTCCCATTGCATTAGAGGGTGTTGTTTAACATCTAAGTCGCTGATGTCTTGTTCAGAGCTTGCTTCAATAAATGCTTCTACCCCACCTTGAGATAGTTTGCTAACCACTACTGCTCCTTGAGGATCTTCGCCCTGGATCAGTAAAATGGTAGCAGACAGAGACATAGCCATGTCGATTGCTGGAAAAACACCATAAATATCAAAGTCGCTGGCATCAGGCACTGCGTCTTCCACTTTCTCTAATTGTACTGCAAAATTTATTTTAGCTTTAGGTATGGCTAACCATTCCCAAATTGCATTTAAACTATTTCGATATTGCGCTGGATCTGCAAATTCTGTGGCTTCACAAAAAAGCACATAGTTGGGGAGCATTCGTTCTAAAAGCGTGGCTGAAAAGGCCACTGCATACCAGCCCTCTAGTTCCCTAACCTGTTGGAATATATTTAGTTTCTTATTCAAAATTAGTCTCGTTATTATTTTACAAGCTCAAAAGCAAAAGTGTTCTCTAGCTAATACTACTCTTCTTCGCTTAGGTTCAATTGTCTTTAGAACAGACATAAATACTGGCAAATTACCCAAAGGATCCATTATTAAAAATAGGGTGATAGCAGCTGACCAAGTGTCCATAGGTTTTCTCTAAAATTACGTCGCTTTTCTTTTAGTTTATAACATCTCACTCTTATGCCCTAAAAATAGTTTTAATTTCAATAGCTTGATGATTTAATAACTGAGTGCAAAGATACTCAAAGAATTTGTACGCATTTAATTAGGTGGCAATTTGTACTAGCAAAACTCAGGCTTTGCGCTTTACTATTAAGTCATCAAAATAAAAATAGAAAATAAGAGGAATGTCCAATGAGTCTGATGACTGTAGAGCAAGTAGCCGAGTTTCTTGGTGTTCAGAATGTAAGAGTAGAGAGACTGGAAAGAGAGAGTCTGCTACCTGCTGCAGACAAAAGTGCTGATGGAAGCCCACTTTTTGAAAAAGATGCGGTAGAAAAATATAAGGTTCTTGCTGAGCGTTTAGGCGGCTTGTAGTCTGGCCTAATAGTCGAAAAGGCGGTGTGTTGATAACGACCGCCTTTTCGATAGTATATACCCAAACCACCTCAAAATGTCTGAAACGCGCATTTTGAGGTGGCTTGGGTATATTACTCTTCTAGCAATGCTCGAGCTATAGTTCTAATTCCTTGAGCCGTTGCGCCTACTGGCATCTGTACTGTGCCACTAGCGTTGTATGCCGCTGCTAAGTCAATATGCAACCAACCTGTCCCTTGTTCGTTAACAAACCTTGATAAGAAACCTGCCGCGTTGGATGCGCCGCCTCCACCACCACCTTTTTGTGACTTGCTATTTGCCGTATCAGCAAATGCAGATGGGCACTTATTTTGATGCCATTTTTCTAAAGGCAAACACCATGAAGGTTCAAACTCTTGTGCTGAATAGCCTAAAACTCTTTGCTGTAGAGCTTTGTCTAATGCGAACAAAGCATTGTATTCTTCACCTAAAGCTACCATTGCGGCACCTGTCAGTGTAGCCGCATCTATGATAAGTTTAGCGCCCGTATCGGTGGCAGCCATTAGCCCATCAGCTAATACTAATCTGCCTTCAGCATCAGTATTGACTACCTCTACAGTAGTGCCATTCTTGTAGGTGATAACATCACCTAATTTATAAGCGTGACCACTGATAAGGTTTTCAGCACAACATAAAAATAATTTAACTCGCTTATTTAGTCCTCGCATTATGGCTAAGCCAAGGGCACCAGTGACGGTTGCTGCACCGCCCATATCACACTTCATACTCAACATGCCTTCACTGCTTTTAATGCTATATCCACCGCTATCAAAAGTAATGCCTTTACCCACTAGACAGGCAGAAATAGGCGCATTGTTATCCCCTGTTGGGTTGTAATCTATTTCTATTAACACCGGGGGGCGGGTGCTGCCGCGGCCTACATGATAAATACCCATCCAGCCTTGTTCTTTGAGTACTTCGCCTACCCACCTTTTACTACTGATGTGTTTTTTATCAATTGAGGCAAGCCAATCTTCGCAGCTATTGGCAAGTATTTCGGGGGATAAATCTTGCGGCGTTGCATTAGTAATATTGCGAGTAAAGATCATGGCTTGATAGCGGTGTGATAACTCATTTGTATTGTTATCGTCACACCACTTAATATGGTGTTGTTTGGTAGTAGTAGTAAAGCTTTGAGCGAAAGCCCATTGTTGCTCAATTTGCCAGCTTCCTACTAGCTCAACCTGCATAACACCTAAGCTATCAAGACTGCGGGCAGCCTTTTTGATATTGCTTAAAGTGTTCTCTGGATCCACAAGGTGAATTTGCGCAGCTTGACCATTAACAGACAATAAAGTGCCAACTGAATAATAATCAGCTGGCGCTTGGGTGGTAATAGAAACAGATAAACGAGACATGACTACTCCATCTAAAGAAAGGCAGTTAGAATAACATGTCATCTTTAAGCAAACATTATATTAAGTAGCTAACATGCAGTTCTCTTCCTCCCTTATTCAAGGCACATTGATTAAACGTTATAAGCGCTTCTTAGCAGACGTAAAGTTGGCTGATGGCTCGATAGTTATCGCACATTGCCCTAATACAGGCGCCATGACAGGCTGCGCAGAGCCCGGTTGGAAAGTGTGGTTATCACCGAGTAATAATCCAAAACGTAAATTGTTATATACTTGGGAAGTGGTATTAACTGATCAACATCATTGGATTGGGATAAATACCCACAACGCCAATAAATTAGTCAAAGAGGCCATACAAGAGCATAAGATAGCTGAGTTGATTGGCTATAAGAACCTGCAGGCTGAAGTAAAGTTTGGCGAAGAAAATAGCCGAATTGACTTTTTACTCACAGATACTGAACAAGCAGACTGTTATATTGAAGTTAAATCGGTCACTTTATTAGAAGATAATATGGGCTATTTTCCTGATGCAAAAACCCTAAGGGGGCTAAAGCATTTGCGAGAGTTAAGTTTCATTGCTAACCAAGGTAAACGTGCTGTGTTGCTTTTTTGTGTGCAACATTCGGGTATTCAATCGGTGCAAGTGGCAAGTCATATTGACCCCGACTACGCTAAAGAGCTGAAACAAGCTATGCTAAACGGAGTGCAGATTTTATGTTACGGTTGCAAAATTAGTTCAGAAAAAATCTATATAAATCAGTCATTGAAGTTTTTTTCGTAAAATAGACATTGATTTTTTTTGCAAGGTCTCCATATTGCCATGCTAGAAAATTGTTTTCACTGTAACGGAAGATGTTTAGAGCAAGTAATTGCCCGTGTTACGGCTTATTGATGAAGATAGCCGCTTACACAATACAGCTCATGCCGTATTTTAGGAGAATTGGCATATGCCAACAGCAAAAACGAATAAGCCACTTGGATTATTAGCGCTAGCCGGTTTGACTCCTTACGAGGAGAAAAAGGGCGAAGAGTACATGAACGAAAAGCAAATGGAGCATTTTCGTTTGTTATTGAAAGTTTGGCGCGATCAGCTTCGTCAAGAAGTAGACCGTACTGTGCACCATATGCAAGATGAAGCGGCTAACTTCCCTGACCCTGTGGATAGAGCAGCCCAAGAAGAAGAGTTTAGTCTTGAGTTACGTACTCGTGATAGGGAACGTAAATTAATCAAAAAAATCGAAAAAACCCTTAAACGTATAGATGAAGATGATTTTGGTTTTTGTGATGCATGTGGAATTGAAATTGGTGTGCGTCGCTTAGAAGCAAGACCCACTGCTGACATGTGTATTGATTGCAAAACCATGGCTGAAATTAAAGAAAAACAACTTCAGGGCTAATTTTGCCTTTTATCCCAAGTGACGATTAATTCTTTAATCCGCTACTTGGGGTGATATTTTTTTGGTTTTATGGCCACTTGCACTCAAATATCCTCATATGAAGACTGTCACACCTAACAATGGCTACATTGGCCGCTTCGCACCTTCCCCATCAGGTCAGCTACACTTTGGTTCTTTGGTGACTGCCTTAGGCGGTTTTTTACAAGCAAAAAGTCAAGGTGGGCAATGGTTGCTCAGAATCGAAGATATTGACCCGTTAAGGGAAGTCGCTGGTGCCAGTGATTCGATTATGCGTTGTCTAGAAGCGCACCATTTATTTTGGGACGATGAAGTTGTTTACCAAAGCAACAGGGGCGATTTATACGATGAAAAAATTCAGTACTTAACTGAGCAAGGTTTTACCTTTCATTGTCAGTGTACCCGGGCCCAGCTAGCTAGGTTAAAGTTTGGCCAAACATGCGCTTGCGCTAGTCAAAATCTAAGCCTTGAAAATTGCGCGATAAGATTCAAATATCACAATACCCAGCAACAGTTTTATGATGAGTTACTTGGCCTAGTTGCTTCCCCCAAGCATGGTATACCTGCACAATTTACGATTAAACGTAAGGATGCTTTGTTTGCCTATCAATTAGCTGTGGTGGTTGATGATATACAACAAGGGATAACTGAAGTGGCGCGAGGCGCTGATTTATTAGACTCGACATTTTATCAGCTTGCGTTATATCAAGCGTTTGAAAGCCCAGCTCCGAAGTTTTTACATTTTCCTATGGTGGTGACCGAGCCCGGTATAAAACTTAGTAAACATAACCATGCTTGTGGAGTTAACATTGATGATGTCTGTACTAATCTGATAAATGCACTTGAATTTCTTGGTTTATCACCAACAAAAGAGCTCAAACAGGAATCTGTTCAAAATATATTGAATTGGGCTATCCAAGTGTGGGATTTGAGAAACATTCCCGCTAAAACAGAGTGTATTGACAATAGAATTGGGCAAGCAGACAGTATATGATAAGCGCCGAATTTTTGCGCCCAAATCGGCGACATATAAAAGCACAACAGGTCCAAACAAGGAGCACAGCATATTATTTTTCGCGTAATTGACAAAGTCAGGAGTGTTTTGCGCACTAAAACCCTAGATAAGCCGGCTACACTTGTTGCGACTGTCATTCCCCGTGCAGAGCATTCTGTTTCCCGTAATTCAATGAGTGAAAACGCGCTTAAAGTGCTTTATCGCCTGCACAACAGCGGTTATCAAGCGTATTTAGTTGGTGGCTGTGTGCGAGATGTATTATTAGGCAAGGAGCCAAAAGATTTTGACGTCACTACTGATGCTACACCAGAACAAATCAAAGGGCTGTTTCGTAATTGTCGATTGATTGGGCGTAGATTTAGGTTAGCGCATATTGTGTTTGGTAGAGAAGTTATTGAAGTGGCTACTTTTCGTGGCCATCATGAAAATAATGATGCAGGCGAGTCGAAAGACAGTAAGCATAGCGACCACGGTCAATTAATGCGTGACAACGTATTTGGGAGTATTGAAGAAGACGCACAACGCCGAGATTTCACCATCAACGCCATGTATTACAATATCGCCGATTATTCCATCAGCGATTTTGCTGGTGGCATGCAAGCGATTAAAGATAAAACTATTACCCTCATAGGCGATCCTGAAACCCGCTATCGTGAAGATCCAGTCAGAATGCTCAGAGCCGTCAGGTTTGCTGCCAAGCTTGATATGCATATCAGTGAAGAAAGTGCCGAACCGATTAAACGTTTGGCACCATTAATGGCCAATATTCCCCCAGCCAGGTTATTCGAAGAAATACTCAAGCTGCTTTTGTCTGGGCAAGGGCTAGTCACCTATAAACTGTTGTCAGAGTTTCATCTATTTGAAGCACTGTTTCCACAATTAGCTCCTTTATTGTTACAGCCAGGAAGTCGTGAGAATCAATTTGTAGAGCAAGTACTTATTAATACGGATAATCGTATTAATACCGGGCAAAGAGTGACGCCAGCGTTTATTTTTGCTGCGTTTATGTGGTATCCATTAGAAGAACGTTGTCAGCAATTAATGGTTGAAGGTGGATTGAATCATTTTGATGCCTTTAATCTTGCGCTAAACGATGTTATGCATCGCCAAATTCAGCGCATTATGATCCCGAAACGTTTTAGCGCGCCCATTCGGGAAATTTGGCAGTTACAAAATCGTTTACCTAAGCGTTATGGCCGCAGAGCCTACCAAATGCTTGAGCATCCAAAATTTAGAGCCGCATATGACTTCTTGTTGTTGCGTGGTCAGATTGAAGGAGGAGATTTATTGGAGTTAGCAGACTGGTGGACTGTTTTCCAAGAGGCTGACGAAGAGCAACGTAAGACTATGCTAGAAGTCCTACGTGAACAGGAAGGCGCACCTGCTAGACGCCCCAGACGTAACCGCAAGAAACCTAAACCCAAAGTATGATTCAGGTTTATATTGGCTTGGGCAGTAATTTAGCATTACCTGAAAAACAAATACAAGCCGCCTGTAGAAGCTTAGCTTCGCTTCCTGAGACCGCTTTAATTAAGTGTTCAAGTTTGTATCAGAGCCAACCTATGGGTCCACAAGATCAACCAGATTATGTGAATGCTGTTGCTCTGATAGAAACCGACCTTTCAGCAGCATCCCTGTTGCAACACACTCAATTAATAGAAACTCAGCAAGGGCGCATACGCAAAGCGAATAAATGGGGGCCTAGAACTTTAGATCTAGATATGTTGTTGTACGGATCCCTGCAGATAAATAGTGAACATTTAACGGTTCCTCACGCAGGTATAAAACACAGAGAGTTTGTGCTTTATCCACTGTATGAAATCACCCCTGACTTAACTTTTCCCTGTGGTGAAAAATTATCCGATCTTGTCCTGACATGTCCAATAAAGGGTTTACAAAAAATGCCTTGTTCGGCACTAATCTAGAAATTCACAAAAAATCCCGTATAGTGCGCTAACCATAGGTACTGTGCCTAAGCAGTAAATAGTATTTTTTGATGGCCTCAAAAATTGGAGTAAATCTAATGAAAAAAGTAACGACTTCAAGCTTGCTAAAAATGAAGCAAGAGAATACTAAAATCACTGCTTTAACCGCTTACGATGCAAGTTTTGCAAAATTGTTTGACGAGCAAGGCATTGATGTTTTGTTGATTGGAGACTCACTTGGCATGGTGCTTAAAGGTGATGACGATACGTTGAGCGTTACCCTTGAAGATATTGCCTACCACACTCGTGCCGTGAAAAAAGGTGTCGAAAGAGCCTTTGTTGTGGCAGATATGCCATTCATGACCTATTCCACTGTCGAACAAACTTACTTAAGTGCCGCCGAGCTAATGCGCGCAGGGGCCAGTATGGTCAAGTTAGAAGGCGGTAGTTGGCTACTAGACACTATTAAAGGGTTGAACGAGCGCAGTGTACCTGTGTGTGGGCATTTAGGCCTAACACCTCAGTCGGTGCACGTATTTGGTGGATTTAAGGTGCAGGGCCGGGATGACCTACAGGCCGAAAATATTATCGAGCAAGCCAAACAACTAGAACAAGCTGGTATACAACTACTGGTACTCGAATGTATTCCATCTGACTTAGCTGCCAAGATATCTCAAAGTCTCAGCATCCCAGTGATTGGAATTGGTGCTGGGGCGCAAACCGATGGGCAAATATTAGTGATGCACGATATGTTCGGGATTAGTGCCAACTATATGCCTAAATTTTCCAAGAATTATTTGCAGCAAAACAATAATATTCGCGAGGCTGTGAGTCAGTATATTCAGGAAGTGCAAGATGGGAGTTTCCCCTCTGATGAGCACAGTTTCAATTAGTGCACCTCACAAGGGGTGTGTTAGCAATTCATTATTAAAGTAAATCAACACTATGCAACTTATTAAAGAAATTTCGGCACTACGTGAAATCAGACGAACTTGGCAAAATAGTGCCAAGGTGATTGCTTTTGTGCCAACCATGGGAAATTTACATCAAGGGCATTTAAACCTTGTGCGTGAAGCTAAAAAGCAAGCTGATATTGTAGTGGTATCTATCTTCGTCAATCCTTTGCAATTTGGCCCTGATGAAGATTTAGATGCGTATCCAAGAACCTTGGAAGAAGATAGTTATTTATTAGAGAACTTAGGGGTCGATGTGCTCTTTATGCCCACCACGAACGATATTTATGCTAGAGGATTAGAGCAACAAACTTTTGTAGAAGTGCCTGGATTGTCTTATATGATTTGTGGTGCCAGTCGCCCTGGTCATTTCCGTGGTGTGGCAACTATAGTGTGTAAATTATTTAATATGGTGCAACCCAATTTGGCTTTCTTTGGTGAAAAGGACTTTCAGCAATTGCAGGTGATCAAGGCCATGGTGACTGATTTATCTATGAACCTAAAAGTCTTTGGAGTGACCACTACCCGAGAAGATGATGGTTTAGCTATGAGTTCTAGAAATAATTATTTAAAAGGTGTAGAGCGTAAGTTAGCACCCACTCTTTATAAAAAAATGCAGGAGTTAGTGGACGAAATTTATACCGGACGTAGAGATTTTTCTAGACTCACTCAAGAATATAAATTGCAATTGGCTAAACTTGGATTTAACCCTGATTATCTAGAAATCCGCAACGTAGAAAACTTATTACAACCCGGTCATGAAGACCAACACTTAGTGTTGTTGGCAGCGGCATTTTTAGGAAAAACCCGTTTGATCGATAATTTGCAGATTAGGTTATAACAAAAAAAATTTATAATGTTGGCGAGCCAACTTAGCTAACTTTTTTATGTTTAAGACAAAGTGTTTGCCAAGTTTTTGTGCCGCTAGCTATGCTAATTTGCTCATCCAATATGTTTTGTAAGTCTGTCTCTGAGGTTAGCGGATTAGCCAATACTACTCTAAATACTGTAATCCCTTGCTCGGGGTATTTTTCAGTTGTCAATCGGGTGCGGGAGACAAATGACTTACCTGCCTCCCGTTGTTGTTTCTGCACGACTACCGTCAGTTTATCCAGTTCCATATTTAACGCATGAGCAATTTTCGGCTGTATTTTCATTTTTGTCTGCACATCCTCAGGATTCACTCTGTAGGTCAATAGAGACAAAGTGGGAGCCGTGACAAGTTCAAAGTCTGGGTGTGACTGGATCATGCGTGCAAAGATTTTGGTTTTTTCGATACTTTGGTTAATGAGTAATTCATAACCTTGGCGGCCAAATATATGCAAAGATGCGTAAACCATCATCGCCATGCCATTTCGCGAACCTTCTAATGTAGTCGCACCTAAGTCTTTCGACCCTGCACGTAAAATGTATTGGGCATGATGACGTACAGCATTGCTGTCATTGGGATCTTTAAATAACACCATGCCCGCTCCCATAGGCACATACATCTGTTTATGAGCGTCTAAGGTTACCGAGTCTGCTTTCTCAATACCTTTAAGCAAACGTCTATGTTCATTGGAAAACAATGTTGCCCCACCCCAAGCCGCGTCCACATGGAAATGACAACCTAGTTCTTTTGCTACATCTGCGAGTTCATCAAGGGGGTCAATATGCCCTGTTTCAGTTGTGCCTGCGATACCTACTATAGACAATACTTTGTTACCATTTTGCTGGTATTGTTGGCCCGCTGCTAAGGCTTTTTCAGCAGACAGGCGTTGCGTTGGGCAGTCAATAGTAATCATTTGTTGGCGGCCCAAACCTAACAAATCAACGGCTTTAGATAAGGAATAATGACCGCGTTTAGATGAAATAATTGCCATTTTTTTATAGCCATAATGCATCATTCCTGCAGTCATACCTTCTTGAGCCACGCCTTTAAACTGTTCGGTAGCAGCTAGTGCTTTATTTCTCGCTACCCATAGCGCTGTGATGTTAGCGATTGTTCCACCGGAGCAAAATGCACCTAAAGCATGGTTCGCGCTGTGTAAATAGGATTGGTAGAAATCACCTGATTGTTTATAAACCATCTCGTGCATCATGCCCAGCACTTGACGCTCTAGTGGTGTGAAGGCCTTTGATGTCTCGATTTTCACTAAATTTTGGTTTAACCCCACCAATAGTTTGGCCAAAGGTAAATGAAAATATGGGAGTGCAGAGGTCATGTGACCAATAAAACTAGGGGAGTAGGTATTAACAGAGTTAGCGACTAACTTATCTAGAAGGTCTTCGGCATGTTTTGACACAAACTCTGGAGACTCAGGTACCGAAAACTCAGCAAAACTTTTTTCAATTTGTGTAAGAGAATTCACTTTAGTCACAACATGTTGTGATAGAAAATCTGACAGATTGTTAGACAGATGTTGTTCAATCTGTGCAAGTTTAGAATCTTTGCCTTCAGGCATGGTAAATACCTTATACAAATGCTCTAAACTAACCTCAGCCCCGCCCACTATTGTCACCCCATCTGAAAACTTTCAAGTCGCGCACTTTACCTTAATTATTGCTGCAGACCAATAGGCGGTGCCTCCCAAACTAAAGAGCAAATAAAGATAGTAATGGGTATTAATCTGGTAATTGTTAAATTGTTGTTATATTGTCAAAAACACAGGATTTAAAAAGTATGCCTTCGTATGCAAGTTACTGAAGTAACGGAAAGTTTTAACCTAAATAACGTTGTGCCTTTTTTTCAGCCAATTATGGATTTGAAAAATAACTCAGTCTGGAGTTATGAGTGTCTAGCTCGACTTCTAACCCTAGACCAAAATCGCTTTTTACCTACAGAGTTTTTGTTTTTGGTTGAAAGGCAACAATCAGTCGCTCTATTGACCCAAACCCTGTTGAGTCGCAGTGCCATTTATTTTAGAGACATCAACATGGCGTGGAATATTAACCTAAGTTTGGCGGATATGACTGACTCAGGCACTCTCAATTTTCTTCAATCTCAACTGACGGATTATCCAAATCCTAAACGGATTTCAATTGAAATCACCGCACAAAACGCATTGCTAGAAAGTGCAAAATTCAGTCAATTCTCTGAGATTTGTGATGCTTTGGGTATCAATATTGTGATAGACAATTTTGATCTACAAGAATGTGACTTGCAGGCAATACTCAGATTGCCCATATCTGCGATTAAGGTATCCGCTACATTATTTGATAAGGTGACAAGTGAGGTCGCCACCGCTGATTTTGTTAAAGGGCTCATTAGTACTGCTGCTAACAATAAGATCAAAGTCATAGCTGAACGGATTGAGCGTCCAGAAACCTTAGAGGTTGTTAAGCAACTGGGTATTAAATACGCTCAAGGGTTTTATTTTAGCCAACCTAAGGCAAAAGCTGTTTAAGCATTCCCGTCACACTTCATGATAAGTTAGCTAACAGTTGCCAGCTACTTTGTCCGCTTTGCCAGTACTTGCGTTCGAAGGGCGTGATGGCTTGATCATTCTCAAATATAGCCGTTTGATTGGTGACATTAGCTATAGTTAAAGTGGCAGAAAATTCTTGTATATATAACTGCCAATTACTCCTTACTTCAAGTGTCCCACCCAGTTTTAATATGTCTTTTAATGCCGATGTAGCATACCAACGACGCTGCAGGTGGGCTGCCTTAGGGTAGGGGTTGGGGTACAGTAAATAGTGCTTAGTGAGTTTTTTATCGTTAAGGACAAGTAATCTTAAAAAATCATGGAGATCAGCACGTATCACTAGGTAGTTTTGTGAATTACTGGCGTAGGCTCGGTGTTTGTCTGTGCGTAACGCAGACTTATCAACACCTATGACTCGAGCATGGGGATGAGTCCGCGCAATATTCACGGTACTTTCACCCACACCACAACAAGAGTCTAATATAAGTTCTCCCTGCCAATCTCCTAGCCAACTGCTTGTTTGTTGGAAGGCTTGTTGGGTGTGTGCAGATAGTGGTTTTTGAGTGGCACTGGCAAGTTGGCGAGACACAACCTTGTGTAAGTTTGGGTGAATACCTACTTGGTTGCTACTAATAGAGCGAGACTGTTGCTGCATAAGGTTTAACTACGAATGCCTACGCCACGATTGATCAAAGAATAGGCCCAACCTAGTAACACTAGGTTAAACCCTACTAATATGCCTAAAGACACATAGAAACTAATATCTGATACCCCTAAAAACCCGTATCTAAAGCCACTGACCATATATACGATAGGGTTAATTTTACTGACCCACTGCCAAAATTCAGGCAATAAACTTAATGAGTAAAAAACGCCACCTAAGTAGGTCAGCGGTGTCAGAATAAAAGTGGGCACTATACTCACATCATCAAATGAGTTGGCGAAGATACCGTTAATTAATCCAGCGGTAGAAAATAATACTGTGGTTAACAATAACGTAATAAAAATGATCAGCAAATTGTGAATGTGTATATCCACAAAAAATAGTGAGACAATAGTCACAATAATACCCACTAACATGCCTCTGGCTACACCACCACCTACATAGCCAGCGATAATGATCCAGTTGGACACCGGGGCAACTAATAATTCTTCGAGGTTTCGTTGATATTTTGCGCTGTAAAAAGAAGAGGATACATTGGCGTAAGCATTAGTGATCACTGCCATCATAATTAAGCCGGGTACTATAAACTCCATATAACTAAAGCCACCCATATTGCCGATTCTGCTACCAATTAAGTTACCAAAAATCACAAAATACAGTGACATGGTGATAGCGGGTGGAAGCAGCGTTTGGACCCAAATTCTTAAAAAACGTAAACACTCTTTGCGCCACATTGTCCTAAGGGCCACCATACTGAGGCTATTCATTGGAATCTCCGGCAACTTGTTGTGTTGTAGCGTTAACGTCTTTTGAAGATTTTCCAGATTCGACCATTCTAACGAATAACTCTTCCAGTCGATTTGATTTATTGCGCATACTCAATACTTGTATTTGTTGTTGTGTTAACTGTTCAAAAACAGAGTTGAGACCGGCCTCCTTGGGCACATCCACTTCTAAGGTATGCTCGTCTATAAAGCGGCTAACAAAGCCATCTAAGGTTAATGACGTTAAAGTTTTAGATAAATCCAGCACAAATGTTTCAATATTCAAGGTGGCAAGTAACGCCTTCATACTGGTATTTCTGACGATGATACCTTTATCAATAATGGCAATATTGCGACATAACATTTCAGCTTCTTCGAGATAATGGGTGGTAAGAATGATCGTCACACCTTGCTGATTAATCTCTTGTAAAAAAGACCACATAGCGCGGCGTATTTCAATATCTACACCAGCAGTAGGTTCATCTAGAATAAGCATTCGAGGTTCATGCATCAGTGCTCTGGCGATCATTAAGCGCCTTTTCATACCGCCAGAAAGCTGCCTAGCGGGTGAGTTGCGTTTATCCCATAGATCGAGCTGTTTAAGGTATTTTTCAGCTCTGGGTTTAGCTATGTTTTTAGGTACACCATAGTACCCTGCCTGATTTAGCATGATCTGTATTAAGGGTTCGAATTGATTAAAATTAAACTCTTGTGGCACCAGCCCAATACATGATTTTGCCTCAATGGGCTGAGTCGCTAACGAGTAATCAAAAATATCAACCTCTCCTTGTGTTTTATTCACAAGCGAGCTGACGATCCCAATAGTGGTTGATTTACCGGCGCCATTAGGCCCAAGCAATGCAAAAAAATCTCCTTGTTTGACCACTAAATCAATTCCTTTTAAGGCTTGGGTGCCACCTTTATAGGTTTTGGTTAATCCTTTGATACTCAATGCGTTCATGTTGACTGCCAGCTAAGGTGTGAATCGAAATTGCCATATACCCAGGCATGTTAGGTAGCGCCCGTATATATACCGACTTCTAGCGACTAAAGTGTGTAAAAGTTTACTTTATGTTTGAGAACAGCGATGAATCACTAGGGGAGCATAATATTGTGTCTACTGTGGTTAATTCAAGTTTATGTGTGAATTGTTTTAGGTTGGTGCAGAAGATAATTGCAATGAGGTGCTTATATTAGCGACAAAAGGGCGTTATGCACTTTTGTCGCTAATTATTGACTGCTCAATTAACAGTCTTTAGGATCTTGACCTAATTTTTTCTTACTAGCGATACATGCTTCTTTTAGTTTTTCAGCTGCGTCAGTTTTTAACTCTGCTGCTTTGTCCTTGGTTGCGTCCATAACATCAGAAGCTTTTTCGGCTGTGGCAGCATATGCGTCGTTGGCCTTATCTTTTACTTCTTCATACGCTTCGACAGTGCTTTCTTTTACATCACCTGCCATATCTGTTGCCTTGTCGGCAAGTTCAGATGCGCCTTCTTTGGTTTTTTCGTATAACTCTGCCGATTTTTCTTTTGCTTGAGTAACCATTGTTTTGGCTTCTGTTTCTGCGTCTTCGGCTGATTCTTTTTGAGTATCAGTGCAAGCTATTAGCCCCATGCTTAACACGGCGAATGTTATTACTAGGGTTGTTTTTGATAAAGTCATTATTTTTCCTTGTTATGTCTTTAATTAACGACAGGTTGGCATTATATCGCGATTGCTCGAACAACATATCTATGAGTTGGGTTAGGTAGCAAACTATCAAAGGGATAGCAGGTGATCAGTGTTAAGCTGGGTTGGTCACCATCAAATGTGTCGTTGTTAAGGCTAGTATGCAGATATTCCAGCTGTGAATGCACCGCAATACGTAACATAGTCACTTTGAACTGTTGACGTTTGTGCTTGGTTTTTACTTCGATAACATCTCCCTTTTGCAGCCTTTTTAGACTGTTAAATTGGGTATCACGGTGGCCCACTATCACACTGTTACCTATTTCTCCCGGTACAGGTGTTGAGCTGACGTGGGTGGGTGCAAAAGCCAAGTTTCTGCCACTAGCACCCGCCAACACATACCAGTTTTTGTCCTTAATGATCAGTTCAGCAACTGGGTGTGTATCTGCCCAAGGCCAAGGTTTGTGTTGTTCGACAGATTGTAGGTTTTTGTGCCAAGCATGAGCTATTAAGGTTTGTGCTAACTCTGCTTTTGCAAATATATATAACCCGCCAGAAAACTGGTATATACCTAGTAACAAACTCAAGGTTATCCATTTATGCTTAGCAACTAGAGATAGTAACTTTGAAATAATACTTTTGTTTTTGTTAGTAAGTGCATACATATTGCTAATCCTATTAAAATTAAGCCTGTCATTATTCTAAGTTGCGCTGAAGTAGCTGTTTGAGGAAGACGACCTTGTGATTGAGCTAGCTGATTCGAAGTACCTTTGGGCAGAGTGTTTGGTACTTTTGAATTTTTTGATTGTATTGCTGCAGGGCGGGTGGGCGTCACATCTACGGCTATTAGACTGGTGTACTGACTGACCAAATGATGGGCAAGAGCGGTCTCTGTTATTTGGGACTTATATTCGTCTTGTTCGGCTACTGGGCTATTTGCTCGCATACTTGCACGGCGTTTATCCCTTGTGAGTTGGCTGATTTTTTCTCTGGCCCATAAAACGTTAAGTCCTGATTGTCTGGTTTTGGCGCTCAGTTCTAAGGCGTTTTCCCAAGGTTTCCCTTTATACCTAGCAGAGATATTTACCTTTGATAAAATTTCTCTAGAGCTTTGCGAGTCAAAACTGCCCTCGTGCAGCCGGTAGCTAATCACCAGAGGTTCGCCTTTATATAAGTCGCTTATCACATCAGGATAAAATTCTAACTGTTGATTGAATGGCAAGGTGCTGGCATTTAGCTGCAATTCAATATCCGTTATGGCAGGGTGTTGTAATTTAGTTAAGAGGCGAAGCATCTTTTCTTGAACCTGATCGACCGATCCAATATAAGTAAAGGTGCCTCTACCCATCTTGGCGGCTTCACTCATAAAGTAACTGTTAGGTGCACTGCCTATACCTACAGTAAATAGTCGTGAATTTTCAAGCTTGGTATTGATCAACTGCATTAATGATTCTTCGTTGCCGACACTGCCATCGGTGATAAACACTATTTGGCGCAAAGTAGATAATGCATTAATTTTGGGCTGTGAAAAAGCTAGATTTAGCGCGCTTTGCATTTCTGTACCGCCATTGGCAGATAAACTATTAACAAAGTGTTTGGCATCTTCCTTATTATTTGCATCTGCGAGTTTTGGCGATTTCCATAGGTTTTGTGCGTAACTATTAAACTCAACAATATTAAAGTTATCTGTTGTTTTAAGTTGTTCGATAGCTAAAAGTAGGGCTTTTCTGGCTTGTTTAATTGAATCGCCCTCCATAGATCCTGATGTATCAAGCACAAAAATCACCTCGCGCGGTTGTGTAGGTGTTACCTGGTCTGTGTCGATAGGAGGTAACAACATTACCAACCCATATTCATCACCGTTAACTTGTTGAGTAAAGTGGGCCGATTGGGGCGCTGCGCCTAATTCTGGCCGCCAGTTTAGAACAAAATCTTGGTTCGCAACGTTGTCATTTGATAGCTGAATTTGCTGACTACCATCTGATAGTTGCTTAACCTTGATTGCATGGAATTCGCTTTTAATATCTTGCACCTCAAAGCCTGCATGTAAATTGACCTGCAATTCAATATTGTTATTCGACTGACTCGGAGATAATTCAGGTTGAATTAGTGGTTCTGCAGTCGAGTTGCTGGGCAAGTAACGAGGTGTAATAGTCATGGGGAAACGCAAACGATATTGTTGCTGATCAAAGTTTAGTTTTTGTTGATATTCAATGGTCACTTCAATCGTTTCGCCAGGGCCGATATTGGCAATGGAATTAGAAAACATATTAGGTCGTTGCTGTGCCACTATACTGGCTTTTTTGCCTTCTGCTTTAGCTTGAAGGTAAATCTTTTTTGCTGCTGTTTTTTCCTTAATTTTCCCTTCTATTTTGCGTTCACCCACTGTCATTAACAAATGGTCGACTGCGGCATTTTCGGGCAAAGGGAATACGTATAAAGCGTTTACCCAATGTTTACCGGCATTTTTGAAGGTTTGGGTAAGTTTAGTACGAGCCACAATACCTGTTACTTTGATATCAACTTTGGTTTTGAGGACTGGGCTAAGCAAGTGTTGCTGGGTTGTTTCGCCTTGGCCTGCTTGTTCTCTTACAAAATACAAAGTGCCACTTTGGGCATTTTGATAATCCCTCACGGGTTGATTAATTAAAGTACTATTTTGTTGTTTGTTTGGTGATCCTAGTGCATTTAAAATGGGAGTGACGGCTTGTTTACTGGTAAAAGCGGGCACTGCAAATTGCAGTGCCCCTATCGCAATTACCACTAAACTAACAACGGCAAGTTTAGGTAGAGATGACATAATTGGTTTCCTTGTGTGTGGTATACCCATACCACCTTATGTCTGAAACGCGCATTTTGAGGTATCTTGGGTATAAACAGTGGAATTTATTGATTGGCTGCTGTCATCTCTGTTTGGTCATCAGTTACCTTTAACATGACTCGGCGATCAAAAAAGTCGTCTTCAAAATGCACCCCTGAGCTAACCAGAGAGGATTCACCATATGAATTAGTAACCACTTGCTCCTGATTAATACCTTTATTTAAAAGGTAGTTTTTGACTGTCAAGGTTCGTTGCTCTGAAAGTGCTTGGTTAAAAGTACTGTCACCACGTTTATCAGCGAAGCCCGATAAGGAAATTTTCAACTTAGGATTTTTTTGCAGTGTTTGGGCTATCAAGTCTAGCTGTGACTTATAGTGTTTCTCCAAAATATAAGAAGCCGTTTTGAATTGAATGTTACTTTCAATTTCTGGCACTCGTTGTTCTAAAGCACTATCCATGGAGGCAATTTGCAGCATTGTCCGCTCTTTCGCTTGTTGGAAATTTTGTTGCATCACAAACAGTTGTTGGTCTTTTTGCTGGAGTGAATTGTTAGCTGTTTCGAGCCTTTTGTCAGAGTTAAGATCGTCAGCTATCATCACCCCAAATATGCCTGCGATTATCCCACCTAATGGCCCAGCTATGGCAGTTCCAATTATGACGCCAGAACTCAGACCCAGCACTTCATTGGTTTTTTCTTGTTGACTTCGTTGTTCAGCAATAGCGCTGGTAGACAATAAGCATGTAAACGCGATAGCGGTGGTGATTGTAGTGTTAGTTAGTTTCATTGTTTTCTCCAAGAGGTTGGTTGTTTGATTCCTTTCTAGTAAACAAAGATTGTGTGGCTGATTCAGGGAGAAAAAATGGCAATCTTGAGGTCAATTGTGGCCAAAAAATGGAAATTACAGGTTTCAGCTATTTATCAACTTAACCTAAAGAAGTTTTGCGATATAGTGCAGCCATAAAACTAACAGGTGCCAGTTATGTCAAAACGTATCGCTTTGGTTGAAGATGACCAAGCACTTAGAGAAAACTATATTGCAGCTCTTAGTAAGCAAGGTTACGAGGTACAACCCTATGCTAATCGAGTGAGTGCAGAGCAAGCTTTTTCTGAGCGGCTGCCAGATTTGGCGATCATCGATATTGGCCTTGAGGACGAAATTGACGGTGGTTTTGCAGTTTGTCAGCAACTAAGAAGTTTATCTAAGTCCCTACCGATTATCTTTTTTACTGCGCGAGATAATGATTATGACACTATTTGTGGTTTGCGTATGGGCGCTGATGATTATTTAACCAAGGATATCAGTTTGCCACATTTATTAGCCAGAATAGCGGCATTGTTTAGACGTACAGAATTATTAGATAGGCCGCAAACACAAACTGACCTTATTCAAACCGGCGATTTGCTGATGGATAGCAAACGTATGACAGTCAGCTGGAAAGGGCAGGGTATTGAACTGACTGTTACCGAGTTTTGGATGTTACACGCGGTGGCTAAATTTTCGGGGCATGTCAAAAGTCGCCAACAACTGATGGATGAGTCAAAAATGGTGGTGGATGACACGACCATCACTTCCCATATCAAACGTATTCGTAAAAAATTTATGCAGGTAGACCAACAATTTGACTGCGTGGAGACTGTATACGGTATGGGTTATCGATGGAAAAGTATTTAACCTAGAAACCGCAGTTGACCGCTAAAAGTGATATTTAACATTATGATCTATCTGAAAATAAGCATGTTGGTACCGCCAGTCTTTATTCTCTGGGTAGCAAGTCGATGAGCCAACTACGTTTTGGCCTGCGCCTTAAGTTACTGTTTTTCTCGTCGTTTTTACTGGCTATCCCTTGGCTGGGTTATCAATATGTATGGGAGATGGAAACCTATCTGCGGATCGGCCAAGAACAAACTATGGTGGGTACGGCTCGTGCTGTGGCCACTGCATTACATGAAAGACCTGCTCTGTTTGACAGCCAATCTGCGTATTTGACTGACGTTAAACCTGGTACTGATTTATACGCTCATAAAATCACCTACCCTATTCAATTGGATGGAAAGCTAGACGATTGGCAAGACTATCGGCATTTGGCCATTGCCTACGGCCAACAAAACCTGATTGATCCTATCCAAGACTATCAACTGCATAGCTTGCACTTTACCCATATGGTGGGACAGTACGATCGATTTTTGTATGCCATGTTTGATGTCACTGATAACAAAGTATTACTCAGGCCAATCAATAGCTTACGTATTGATAAGAATGACCACTTACAAATAGCCATGACGGACCAAAATGGCTTGTTCCAACGCTATATCATCGCTCCTTCAAAAGCAGGGTGGGTGAACGCCTATTTGTTAAAAGACAATCTAGACTCATTACAACCGGAAAGGTTAGAAACTAAAATTCAGGGACAATGGCGTAATACCTCTCAAGGTTATCAACTCGAATTACGTTTTCCCTTGGCTATGATGTCGAGCAAAATTGCCTTTGCTATTGTCGATGTTGACGATCCACAAACTAGGGCCGTAGAACACATAATGGGCACGGCTAATCCGTCGCAACTGGACTCATTGGGCACAGTGTTAGTGCCCTCTCCTGAAATAGAAAAAATCCTCAAAGGGCTTAAATATTCAAACGCTAGAGTTTGGGTAGTGGATAAACATATGCGAGTTTTGGCACGTTCGGGCAATATTCAAAGAGCATCTGGGGTGCAGAATAATTCTCATGTTGGTTTTGGCAGTGGGAATCAGTCTCAGCAGCAAAACAACTGGTGGAAATATATAGAAAATAACTGGTTGTTACCCCTGTATTATCAAATATTAACCAAGCCACCAGCTGATTTTGTAGATGATCTGCGGGATGCATTTGCCTTACAAGGCCAAGATATAAGCCGAGCATTAAATGGTACACCAAGCTCCTTGTGGCGTTTAAGTTCAGATAATAAAGCGGTGATCATGTCGGCTGCCCACCCTATTTATCTTGACGAAACGGTAATGGGGGCTGTGGTAGTAGAGCAAACCACTAATGGTATACGCACCCTTAGAAATAAAGCCCTTGAACAGCAATTTCATTATATTTTGCTGGTTATTTTAATCAGCACAGTGGCGTTATTTTTAATTGCTTCACGTATTTCTTGGCGTATTCGTAAACTTAGAAATGAAACCGAAAGTGCGATTGATCAGCAGGGAAAAATTATCGGGGAAATTGTCCCTTCCACTACCCGTGACGAGATAGGCGATTTATCCCGCACCTTTACCCATGTGTTAAGTAGACTCAGTCAGTATAATACCTATTTAGAGAATATGGCGTCTCGTTTGTCTCATGAATTACGCACACCTGTGGCGATAGTGAATTCCTCTTTAGACAATTTGTTACTAGAAGAACAAAACCCAGAGAGCAAACAATATGTGGACCGTGCGAAACAGGGTATTACTCGCTTAAGTAAAATACTCTCAAACATGAGCGAAGCAACACGATTAGAGCAAGCCATTCAAAGTAACGATCGAGAAACATTTGATTTAGAAGAATTATTAAAAGGTTGCGTAGCGGGTTATCGTTTAGCTTACGCAACAAGAAAATTTGATGTGCAAGTGTCGGTCTCTAATTCGACTTTTCAGGGGGCGCCTGAGATATTCGCTCAAATGTTAGATAAAATCATTGCCAATGCGGTTGAATTTAGTGAAGAAAACTCTGTTATTAAGTTACAAATGGTGAATAGCGACCAAGGTTATGTGTTAACTATCGCCAACCAAGGCAACTTGTTGCCAGAGAATATGCAGCAGCAATTATTGGATTCTATGGTTTCAGTGCGCAAACAACAAAACTCCGAGCAACCTCATTTGGGTTTAGGTTTATATATCGCTAAAATTATTGCCCAGTATCATCAAGGCGATATCAGAATAGATAATCTTAAAGATAAATCGGGAGTAGTGGTGACCTTAGTATTTAAGGACTAAAAGACTGATCCTCGACCTAACCCCCTTTATGTTTACGTGCCATTCCCCAGCCTATCATTCCGGCACCGATTATCGCACCAATCCAAGCATAAGGCTCAGTTTCGGGTGAAAGCTGTTTGGCAAAAACTATGGTCAGCATCGAAAAAATACACAGTCCCCAACCAAACATTTCAACTTTGTTTAAATATTTGGAGAGAAAAAAACGCGATTCTTTAGGTGTTTTTTGCATAGCTAACCTCTTTATTCTGTATTGATATGTATTTAGCGAACAATACCAGTAAAACCCAAAAAACCAAGGTTTTCAGCCTAGGTATTGGCTATCAATTTGAAAAAATCAATATTTTGACCGTAGCTTGTATACCCAAAGCCATTGGAGTTGCAGCTAGGCGGCAAAGGAACTCAGCCCCATGAGCTTAGGCGTACTAAGTGATTGGGGTGAGTGAGAGCAGCCAACAACGCTGCAGCTTCAACCTAGATTCCGCGGTTGAACTCGTGGAAAGAGTGGTAGCCAATGGTGTGATTGGCGTTAGGGGGAAAATTCGTAGTCACCTTATTGGTGATGAGAACTTTTCCTCCATAGCCAAGCGCATCAGTGGATGCCGCTATTTCTCGTGGTTTAACTGCGGAATCTAGGT
>Ga0316209_1001641_pt1 | contig 21770 bp, 21 predicted proteins | sample 6monopyrite_MG_FD_204945 | JGI IMG/M metagenome (GOLD analysis project Ga0316209, IMG submission 204945) | Microbial mat bacterial communities from mineral coupon in-situ incubated in ocean water Damariscotta River, Maine, United States -... | ecosystem: Environmental > Aquatic > Marine >...
CGCAATCGCACCCGCCTGCGAAATCAAATCAATGCTTTGTGATATTTCGCCACAGCGCTGTTTCAGCCGCGCAAGCGCATCACCGCCCGAAGATGTGTACACGGCAAAGCCAAGCCCCGCATAGACCGGATCATCATTGCGGGCATCGCGGGCAATGCCGCCCGCCCGTGCCACCGGACCAGACAGGGCATCGCTGCCTTGCAATTCGCCGATCCCCTTGAGGCGCGCAGACAACAGCGGCCTGCGCTGCGCCTTCTTCAAAAGCGCTGTGATTTCTGGCGCAAGCGCTGCTAGCTCTGCCTGCGTCGCGTCGCGTGTTTTCAACTGCAAGGCGGCGGCGCGGGTCTGCAACCATGTAAATCCCGATTGCGCCCCGAAGCCCGCAAGCCAGCCAAGGTGACTTGCCAGCCGCTCACGCTCCACTGCGGCGACGCGAGCGCGGGCAACATCACTCGCCACGGATTGCCCTGCCGCCTGTTCCAGCGCCAGACAAGCCAGCAAACGATAAGCTGTCGGACTAAGCGGCGACATGCCCGCAAGGTCGTCTGCAAAGGTGTCTGGCTGCACCGCATCGTTATGCAGCACTGCGCGCTCAGTAATCGCACTTTGCGCCGAACTGGCCGCCACCGCGTCTCCGTCCAGCGTCAGATCAAGCTGCAGCCCACTTGGCAATCCGGGGAAAAACGGGCCAAACGGCACGTCGATCCATTCCATTTTCAACCCATCCGAGCTGGCGGGCATGTCGCGGGTCATATCCACCATCGACATGAAATTCGCCTCGATCCCGTCTTTCATCTCACCAGATCCGTGCCCGCCATGTCCGCCGTGATCATCATCACCTTTCGCGCCGTGGTCGTGGCCATGGCCGTGACCTTCATGCTCGTCCTTGGCATCAGCTGGCACCAGAAACATTCCGCATTTCGGGCAGTTGCCGGGCTCGTCACTCACCACTTCAGGGTGCATCGGGCAGGTATATTGCGCGGGCGCATCAGCCGCGGCGTGCTTGCCGTGGTCGTGGCCATGGCCGTGACCTTCATGCTCGTCCTTGGCATCAGCTGGCACCAGAAACATCCCGCACTTCGGGCAGTTGCCGGGCTCGTCGCTCACCACTTCGGGGTGCATCGGGCAGGTGTATTGCGCGGGCGTGTCAGCCGCCGCGTGTTTGCCGTGACCCTCGCCATGTCCGTGCCCTTCGTGCTCGTCCTTGGCATCCGCTGGCACCAGAAACATCCCGCACTTCGGGCAGTTGCCGGGCTCGTCGCTCACCACTTCGGGGTGCATCGGGCAGGTATATTGCGCGGGCACATCAGCCGCCGCGTGCTTGCCATGGTCGTGGCCATGGCCGTGACCCCCATGCTCGCTCTTGGCATCCGCTGGCACCAGAAACATCCCGCACTTCGGGCAGTTGCCGGGCTCGTCGCTCACCACTTCGGGGTGCATCGGGCAGGTATATTGCGCGGGCGCATCAGCCGCGGCGTGCTTGCCGTGGTCGTGGCCATGTCCGTGCCCTTCGTGCTCGTCCTTGGCATCAGCTGGCACCAGAAACATTCCGCATTTCGGGCAGTTGCCGGGTTCGTCACTCACCACTTCGGGGTGCATCGGGCAGGTATATTGCGCGGGCGCATCAGCCGCGGCGTGCTTGCCGTGGTCGTGGCCATGTCCGTGACCTCCATGCTCGTCCTTGGCATCAGCCGTAGCGTGCTGACTATGATTGTGACCGACAGCCATGGTTTTTGCAGGGGTCTCGCTGGGCATCTTGTGCTCCTTTTCGGGCATGGCATGGCCAGCGTGTGGCGATGAGGCGGTTTCACGTGGCACCAGGTCCATGCCACATATCGGGCAGTTCCCCGGCTCGTCCTGCACGATTTCAGGATGCATCGGGCAGGTAAATTCGGTGCGGGTTTGCAAAGCAGGTGCATCAAAATCAGACACATCGGACTGGAACGCGCCTTTGGCAAAGATGCCGCGCAAATCAGCCATCGCGGCCACAAGACCCGCCTGCGTCAACGGCCCCGTTACATCAGCCTCCGGCAACGGCGCAAGACCCCCCGCACCCAACGCCAAAATCGCCCGCGGGCGCGGCATCTGGGCATAGGCGACGCTGGCAGCATCGGCCAATCCCGCGGGCAGCGGGGCAATCACAATCAAAACATTTGCGTGGCGCGGTGTGGCGCACAGGTGGATGCCAGCCGCGCCAAGATCAAGCCCAGCGGCCCTTGCCACATCGGTCCCCGGCACCACAAATCCGCGCATATCCTGCGACATGGCCGTCGCGATCAGCTGCCGCAGCGCGGTCATCACTCCTTGACGCGCACCAATCATTCTTGCCGCCTCAACGCGCCTTGGCTCCACCCGTAAAGCAGGCCGAGAAACAAAATTGCTAGAAACACACCCATATCGAGAAGTGCGATAAGCCCTTCCTCGCGGTAGACAACTGCCCAAGGATACATAAAGGCCATCTCCATATCAAAGGCGAGAAACAGTAAGGCATAGCCATAATATTTGGCGTGATACCGGACCCAGACAGGATCCCGCGCCAATGACCCTGCGGTGGCAGGCACATCTTTACCTGCCTCGTCGCGGGCGTGTCCAATGGCGCGGGCCAGCGCGTAAAGGCTGGCAACAAACCCGATCGCGCCCAGCGTCAAGCCAAGTAAAATCGCATATTGGGTCAATGCGGTCATTGTTTGCGGCGTCCTTTCGTCACATTTCTAGCAACCCAAATCGGGTGCGGAGGTTGCATTTACGCTATGCCAACTTTTGGCAATACGCCACTGGGAAAATAGACGCCGCGATGTAAAATCGGTTACCGAATATTGAAAAATTAATTTTATGTGATTGAAAAATAACAAATTGACAGCCTCGCCAGACCCCGATTGAACTGAGGGTTCAAGATTGCGCGATCAGGATTTTCATGTCACATCCCCGCCTCACTGGCCTTGGCTTTGCACGGAAAGCCCGCAACACGGTGCCCGCCATGAGCACGCCATTGGCCTCTATTTTCGGCAGCGGCTTTCTGGTCGTGGTGCCGGTGCTGGCCAGTGCTGTGGGACCCTATGCGATTGTCGCGATCGTGGTGGTTGCCTTGGTCGCCCATCAGGTCGGCGGCATTGTGCGCCATAACATTCTGTGCGCCGAACCGGTGCTGACCGCAGGAACCAACCGGCTGACGACCACAGCAGAACGGGTGTCCGACTTTGCGCTTGTCGGTGCCTATATTGTCTCGATCTGCCTTTACGTGCATATCCTGTCGTCGTTCGTGCTGGGCGGTCTGAGGCTGGATACGGCGTTCAACAAAAGCCTGATGACCAGCATCATCATCGGCACAATCACCCTGATCGGCCTGGCCGGAGGGCTTGATCCGCTAGAAAAACTGGAACGCTGGGCGCTCTATGTCACCATCGTTATTCTGGCCGCACTGCTACTGGGCTTTGCGATCTATGATGGCGGTCAAATCCTGCGCATGGGCACTGTGCCGCTGCCCGCCATGCCCGACCGCAGCGCGTGGGAAATTGCCACCTTCGTTGCCGGCACCTTGATCATCGTGCAGGGATTCGAGACCACGCGCTATCTGGGCGAGCATTTTGACGCCGAAACCCGGATTCGCGCCGCGCGTTGGTCACAGTATCTGTCGCTGACGGTCTACGTCATCTTTGTGGCCTTGGCACAACCACTTGTGACGGTCCTGAACGGGGAATACGGCGACAACAGCCTGATCAGGTTGGCCGCCGCCGCATCCGTTCTACTGCCGCTCCCCTTGATCATCGCGGCGGGCATGTCGCAATTCTCTGCCGCAGTGGCCGATACATTGGCAGCAGCGGCAAACCTCAAAGAGGCAAGCCATGGCCGTATTGCCACGCGCTGGGGCTATCTGGCTGTCGGGGTCGCCGCGATTGCGCTGGCTTGGACAGGATCGACGTTTACCATCATTGCAATTGCATCTCGTGCTTTTGCGTTTTATTACCTCATGCAATGCGTCGTCGCCTATAGCGTGTGCCGCAATAACATGGAACGCGCGCGGTTTATTGCAATTGGCGCTATACTCGGCTTTGTTCTTGTCTTTGCGGTGCCCGCGGGATGACCCACCACATAACTTTCAGCGAGTTCTCGCACGACATACCCATCTGGAGATTCTAATATGTGCCTATCTGCAACTGTCAGCTTTAGCGCCGGTGCCCTGCTTGTCGCCGGGGGTGGGTTTGCGATCACCAAGGCGTGGCAGATCAACAAACGTTACCTGCCCGTCGCGTTGATGCCGCTGTTTGCAGGGTTCCAGCAATTGCTTGAAGGCGGCGTCTGGATGGGCGTCAACGCGGGCGATCCGAACACGACGCTGGTCAATGCGCTCGGCTATATCTTCTTTACATGGTTCATGTGGCCGTTCTGGATTCCCGTGGCCACCTACCTGCTCGAGCCACCCGAAAGCCGCAGAAAGCCCCTGATGCTGGCCATGGCGGTCGCCGGACTGGCATTTGGATTGGCGCTTTATATTCCTCACCTGCTGAACCCAGACTGGGTAGAAGTCTCGGTCAACCGCGATTCGCTGGCCTATGAGGGCACGATGATCCTCGACTATCTGATGCCGCGCCCGATGACCTATTTCATCTATCTGTTCCTGATTATCGCACCGCCCGCAATTTCGACCTACCTGCACATGCGTTGGTTCGCGCTGACCCTCGTGGCAGTGGTCGTTGTGGATATCCTGTTTCTGCGCTATGCTTACATCTCGTTCTTCTGCATATTGGCCGGATTAGGCACATTGCATTTGATCTACATTATCGTGCGCAACAAATGCGCACGCGAATGCCCTGTCCTGTTTGCTTGATCATCCAGCTACGGCAGGCGAAACCTGATATTCGAGGACTTAACCACCATGACATCACATGACACAAGCGCGCACGATACCAGCGTCGACAAGGCGTTGCTGGTCGGGCGGTCGGCGTTTCTCGGGTTCTTGACAAAACGCTTGGGCAATCGGGCCGATGCCGAGGATGTGCTACAGGAATTCTGCATCCGGGTTCTGGCGCGCAAAGATCAGTTGCGCGACGCGGACCGGATGGATGCATGGCTCTACTCGGTGCTGCGCTCGGCGCTCAATGACCACTACCGCAAGAACGGACGCCGCAAGCGGCTTGGCGATGCCTTTGCCGTCGAGATGCAAACCGCAGAAGATGTATCAGACGCAGAAGAAACTATGGCGCAGATGTGTGGCTGCGTCAAAGGTCTCGTGCCTGAATTGCGCGATGCCGACCGCGACCTGATCCGCCGCATCGACATCAATGAGGAAGACCGCGCCTCTGTCGCCGCTGATCTTGGGCTTAAGCCCGGAACACTTGCGGTCCGGCTACATCGCGCCCGCGCCGCACTTGGCGATGTGCTGCTAGAGCACTGCGGGTTTTGCTGCAAACACGGCTTCGAGGACTGCTCCTGCCCGCCCGCTGGCTGCGAAGATCCGAATGAAGTGGCGCACTGCGGCGACGAAACCGGCAGCCTTTGATATTCTAACTGTGTAATAATCCGGCTTCTAACACGTCTACTCAATGAAGGCCTCTTTCGAGCACATTCATTGAGGAAGGCGACCAATGGCGCATTCGAAACCAACCTGCTCATTACCTGGCGTGGCGGGCACTCATCTTGACCCAGAGCTGCGTGGCATACTGAACGCGCTCTTTTGTGTTTGCCTCGAAGACCTGCAAGCCAGCGATGTTCCCTTGCGACGCCGCCTGTTTCATCTGACCGAAATCGATGGGCAGTCGCTAAAGGTGGCCGCACGCACGCTGGAGATTGATCATCGGGATGCAAAAAATCTGCTGCGCCAAACGCGCCGCGAGATTGCCGTGCTCATGGCTCTGGGCCTTGGCACATCATCCGGAGCAGATTCAACCAGCGGACCTTGGACACCGGATTGCTTTTGCGGCGACACCTGACCACTCATCCCGATCGGCGCAATCCGATCGCAGCGCAACTCATTGTGATTATCCGGTAATGTGACGTGACAGGCGGCGTCTTACTAAATACAGCGATAGAAATTCGTGTTTAGAAATAGGACAAACACCCATGCAGTGGATCATAGAAAATTGGACATCAATTCTGCTGTTCGGCGGCTTCATCGGCGTCCATTTTTTCATGCACGGACGCGGCGGGCATGGCGGCCACGGGCGCGGGCGCAATAAAAACAGTGACACCCAAGGCCACAGCCATGAAAAAAACAACGCGCCATTATCTGACGACGAACAACCAGCGTCCGATAAATCGCCGCGCGACGATGTCTGAAAAACCAATCGCCATGGCGCGGCTTAGCAAAGCAGCTCGGAAACGGAAAAACAGCATAGTCTCTTTTGATATCGCTGGATGATTTTCATCGGTAAAATCGTGCTGGTGATGTTCCTCTGGGCCGTCTGTTTTCCACTTATTGTGGCAGGCTTTGCCTATGCACCACACCTGACATTTGCAGCCCTGCGCGCCTTTCTGGCGGGGGCGGCACTGATCGGGCTGGGACTTGCGCTAGGGCGGCCATGGCCGCGCGGCGGCAAGATTTGGACGACATTGGTTTTTGTCGGGTTGGGGGCAACCAGTGTCGGCTATCTGGGCATGTTCATGGCCTCGGAGTTCATTCTACCGGGCATCGCAACGGTTCTTGCCAATACCCAACCCCTGATGGCGGCTGTGCTTGCGGGCCTGGTGCTAAACGAAAAACTTGGACGCATCGGGTGGTTCGGTATGGCCCTCGCATTTGGTGGTATTGCCCTAATCGCGCTTCCACAGATGTTCACTGGGCAGGCTGGCAACTTTCAACTGGGGTTGATTTACATTCTGATGGCTGCGGTCGGCATCACGATCAGCAATGTGCTGATCAGGTCAATCGCGGGTCAGGTCGACCCGATCATGGCGATGGGCGCGCAGTTGCTGATTGGTGGCTTTCCGCTTTTGGCTGGCGCCTATGCCTTCGAGGATCCCTCAAGCGTTATCTGGTCCGCCAATTTTGTGATGATCCTGCTTGCAATCAGCCTGCTGGGATCGTCGCTGGCTTATTGGTTGTGGGGCGAGATTTTGGCCACCTCCGAATTAAGCCGTGCTAACGCCTTTAGCTTTCTGGTGCCGGTATTCGGCCTTGCGATGGGGGCTGTCTTTTTTGGCGAACGCTTCGGCTTGATCGCATTTGCGGGGATCGGCCTGACGCTGGTCGGAATCGCATTTGCAAACAGGGCCCCTACAAAAACGTAACGGTTAATTTGACTGGCGGCTTGCCCAAGACCCGTTCGATTTATGGTGGCCAGGGCGCTTAGTGGTATGATGCCAGATCAGATCAGAACGCCTTGCCCGGCTTGACGCCAAACCATTTGAAAAATGCGGCGGCCGGGCAGATCCCCGAAAAGGCTGACTGGATCAGGTTTGCGCCAACGAAAACCGTAAGCCAGATGAAATAGGGAGATACCCATACCATCAGCGCAAGGGACAAGAGCACCATAAAGCCTGCGAAGGCCAGTACTGCACGATCAATTGACATATGTTTTTGCTTCAATGTCCAGTCGGCAAAATCCTTCGGTACGCGACTCCTAAGGGTCAGTTATGTCGGCTATGCAGACCGAATTGCGTCCACCAACATCGCCTGTACTTCGCTTGCTACTTCTGTCAAGCGGGCGTTGTCAATTGATGCCATCGACGCCACAGGGTCCACTGCGCTGACTTCAACGCCGCCATCGACTTGGCGCAAAATCACATTGCACGGTAGCATTGCCCCGACTTTCGGCTCGATCCCGATTGCCTGATGCGCCATTTTCGGATTGCAGGCACCAAGTATCAGGTAAGAGTCCATCTCGACATCCAGCTTCTTTTTCATCGTCGCCTTCACATCGATTTCCGTCAAAATACCAAAGCCCTTTTCGGCAAGCGCCGCGCGAACGCGACTATCTACCTGCTCGAAATCACCGTCTGTTATCGTGCGGTCATAGGTATAAGCCATCGTTTTTACTCCGTTCATTTCATCAAATATTTTGCCAGTGCCGCGATTGCCAGAATGGTTACAACCACAATCAGCAGCATCCACAACCCACCAAAACCCATCATTTTCAATCCTTTCCGAATATCCGGATACCCGCGAACGGCAGGTATCCGGACATGCCTTAGTTGTTGTCGTTGTCGTTCATCATGTTGTCATCGCCCATGCCTTCGGCCATTGGCATTTCGCCGGCATCACCGCCAGCGGATTGCGCACGGTTTGCCATCATTTTCTCCAAGCGTGCGGCGGGTGCGGCCATCTCGTCGCCGGTAACTTGACCGTCACCGTCTTCGTCCAGCGCCTGAAAACGATCAACCATCTTGTTGCGGATCATCGCGCTGTTAAGCGTTTCAAACTCAGCGATAGACAACACGCCATCACCGTCGGCGTCATACTGCGCGAGTTGCGCTGCAAGTCCGGCGCGCATCTCGTCAGGGCTGACTTTGCCGTCGCCGTCTGTGTCAAATGCCATATTTGCTGCGCCACCCATCATGCCGCCGCCCATCATACCGCCGGACATCATCTGGCCGTGCATCTTCTGCATCATCTGCATCATGCCGCCCATATTACCCATGCCGCCAGCTTGACCAGCGCCGCCCATGCCACCTTGATGTGGCGCAGTTGCCGCTTGAGCAGCACCTTCACCATGTTGTGGTGATTCATCGGCGATTGCGGCACCCGCAGTTGCAGTAGATGCGATCAGACCAAGAGCGAAGAGTGTTGTGCGTTTCATTGCGATACCTCATATTTGTTGTTTCGATAACTTGAATATGGCGATGAAAACACGCCTTGCAATCCCACCCCTGCCCAAGATTTGTAACCGTTTGTCGCAGTGCCCTGCCGTGACACATGCCGCGACATTTTTATCTTAAACGTCAAGCAACGATGCGCTAGAACCAGCATATGAATGAAACCCCGCATATCCTTATTGTTGACGATCACCGTGATATCCGTGACGCGATCAGCCGTTATCTGGAAAAGAACGGAATGCGCGCCAGCGTGGCCTGTGATGCTGTCGAGCTGGACGCAAAGCTTGCCACCGGCCACTACGATCTGATCGTTCTGGATGTGATGATGCCCGGCGAGGACGGGCTTTCGGTGTGCAGACGGTTGTCGGCGGATACAAAGCCCCCGATCCTGATGCTGACGGCGCTGGGCGAAGACACCGACCGGATCGTCGGGTTGGAAATCGGCGCCGATGATTATCTGGCGAAACCGTTTAACCCGCGTGAATTGCTGGCGCGGATCAAAGCGATCCTGCGCCGGTCGGTGCGCATAGATCCCCATGCAGGCGGCCTATCGGGTCGCCGCGTCGCATTCGCCCATTGGCAGCTTGATACAGATCGGGAGGTGCTTACAGCGGCGGACGGCAGCGAGACCGACCTGACAACGGCAGAGTTCCGATTGCTAACAGTCTTGCTCGAGCGACCCCGGCTGATCCTAAGTCGCGACCAGCTTCTTGATCTGACCTCGGGGCGCGCGGCGCAGGCTTTTGATCGCGCCATCGATAATCAAATCAGCAGGCTGCGGCGCAAGATCGAAAAAGACCCGACACGCCCGACCATTATCACAACGGTGCGCAGCGGCGGTTACTGCCTGGCCACCGATGTGACGGACCTGCCATGATAGGTCGGTTCATAGATAGCCTGCGCGGGCAGTTGGTTTTACTGATCGTCGGCACCCTAGCCATCGCGCAAATATTCAGCCTGTGGCTTTTCGTCGACGAGCGCAGCCTTGCGGTCCAGACAGCACAAGGCCTGGAGGCGGCAGGCCGCGCGGCCAATGTTGCCACGCTGATCGAGGAGGCACCACCCGAGCTTCATGCCGCCATCCTGCGCGCAGCCAATTCGCCCTTGGTGCAATTTCAGGTGGCGGATCAGCCTCAGGTGGACCACGACAATCACAACGACGGTGGGCGCATCATAAACCGGATCAATGCTCTTATCGGACCGGATGGCCATCGTGAAATCCGGGTCGAAATTCATGAAGCCCCCAACACCATGCCCACTATGACGCGCTTACCGCCGCAAATGGACCAGATGCATGTCGCCATGATGCAGGGTGAATTATCCGCCGTCGAGATGCAGTTGGCGATCGGGCTGTCTGACGGGCGATGGCTTAACGTGGCGACGCGGTTTCAACGCCCCCCCCTGCAATGGCCGTGGGCACAAGCCATCACCTTCGGCGTAACCGCGGCGCTCCTATTGATCGCGGCATGCTGGTTTATTCTGTCGCGGATCACCGGCCCGTTGCGGCATTTGTCCGATGCCGCCGAACGCCTTGGGCGGGGCGAACAAGTTGACAGCATCACGCCGCGCGGCCCGTTTGAAGTGCGCCACCTGACAGAGGCCTTCAACCGGATGCAATCGCGGCTAACGCGGTTCATTGCCGACCGGACACAATTGTTTGCGGCCCTGAGCCATGACCTCAAATCACCCCTCACCGCAATGCGGGTGCGCGCCGAAATGGTCGAGGACGACGAAAACCGCGACCGGCTGATCGGCTCGATTGACGAGATGAAGGACATGGTCGAGGCCACCCTGTCGTTTGCGCATGGCATGGCCATGTCAGAGCCATCCGAGAACGTCGCGGTCGCCGAGTTCCTAAACCAATTGCGCGACGATATGGCGGGGGATTTCGCCCTGAACACCCAAAGTGGAACACATGCACGGATCCGCCCGCGTGCCATGCGGCGGGCGCTGCGCAACCTGATTGAAAACGGATTGCGCTACGGCGGCAGCGTCACGGTATCCGACAAAACTGTAAACGATATGATTCGCATATCGATCGCTGACAATGGCCCGGGCATTCCCGAAAGCGAGCTGGAGCGGGTGTTTGAGCCGTTCTATCGCCTTGAAAAATCCCGGTCGCGTGAAACCGGCGGCACCGGGCTTGGTCTTTCGATTGCACGCACCATCATTCAGGCTCACGGCGGCACGCTGACATTGACCAACTTGCCCGAGGGCGGGCTTGACGTAACGCTGGAAATTCCTACCGCATGATCGCGTTGTCATTCCAAAGTTGCGCTGTTTTGGCAATAAGCTTGTCTTCGACGGAAAATTTGACCAAATTATCCTTGCGCCACGGCGAAAAATCGCCGATCTTGCCCCGATGAGAATATCCTGGATCGCCCGAACATTTCTATTTTTGCTAGCTGTCGGGCTGGTCGCGAATACGTTCTCGGGACAACTCCGGGCATCAAGCAGACCGTCACAAAGCACGATTATTGCCGTTCCGTCCGCTTTGCCGATGACTGCCAGCATGACAGCGGGCATGGCCTGTTGCGTTGGCACACCGACTTGCGCTTCGGGAAACGGGCCCGCGAGCATATGTAGCAGTGGTATCGCCCTGCTCTCTGATTCAGACTTTTTGATCGCTGCAATGACCGTGGCTAAAACCAGCCTGAGGCTTACCGCATCATTGGTGACCGCACAAACGCTGCAACCCCTCGCCCGACCGCCGCGCGCTTAAGCGTGCTATTTTCGGTCTTGGCTGCGCCAAATGCGCAGGCAGAAGTGACGCCCCTGTAATGGGCGGTCACGTTTATCAATAAATTCAATTTCTGCTAAAGACCCACCCTATGTGGGCGATGCAGAACTAACTCAAGGGAGAACCTCAATGGAATCCGCACTTGGCCTGAGTGGATATCAGGCAACCATGATGATCATCGTCTTTGTCCTTCTGGGCATCGGGATCGGCGCATTGTTTTTAGCGCTGTTTCTGCCACAACGATGGAAACCGAAATACTGGATGGAAGTGGCTTTTGTCGCCCTATTAATTGGCGTGGTCTGGTATGGCGACATGCGCAGCACGCAAGTGGTCGACGCCTATCAAGGTCAAATGGCCGATGCTGGCGTATTGGACGAACCCGCGATTGACGGGGCAGAGGGCTTTGACCGCGAACTCAAGGTAATTGCCTTTCAATGGGGCTTTGCATTCTTGACCGAGGATAACAAAATCAGCCGCAACGCTGCGGTTGTTAAACCGGGCGAAACAATCCTGTTCCGGATTTTCTCGAACGACGTGATCCACGGTTTCAACATTCCTGCCGCAGGGATCACCGCAGAATTTGATCCCGGCAAAGAACGTGATGTCTGGATTCGCGCCCCGCTAGAACCCGGCAAATATCTGATTCAGTGCTTGAATTATTGTGGTGTTGGCCATGCGCAAATGAAGGCGTGGTTGGTTGTTGAAGGCCCCGAAGATGAGGCTGTCGACGGTGAAGGCTCTGGCGCCTAAACCCCGTCGAAATGAAATATAGGAGAGACTACTAATGGCACATCTACATGATGCCGAGAGAATGGGCGAAACGCCTCACTGGGTGCCCGAAGATATCATCGGCAATATGACACTGAAAACCCTGTTGTTTTCACACGACTATCGACACATCGCGATCAAGGGTATCCTGACATCGATCTTGATGCTTGGCCTTGGCGGGCTGATGGCACTGTTGTTCCGCACTGAATTGGCAGCACCCGATATCCAGTTCTTCGGGGCACGGCCCTATATGCAGCTGATGACCTTGCACGGTATGTTCATGGTCTTCGGCTTCGTCATCCCGTTTGTGATTTCACTGAACTACTACATGATGCCCAAGGTTCTGGGCACAGGCCGCCTGCTATGGGCCGGAGCCGCGCAATGGAGCTATTGGCTGCTGATTCTGGCAGCGGTGTTCCTTGTTATCGCGCGTCCTGACTTCACTTGGACATTCTACCCCCCCATGTCGCTTCGCGTTGGCGGTGATCTGGTGTTCTTGGGCTATCTGGCGGTTGTTCTGGTCGCAGTTTCGGAATTCCTTGCTGGTGCTGTCTTGATGCGCAACGGCTGGGAAGCGGCACGCCGCATCGGTTTGGGCAAACTGCCTCTGATGGGCTGGGGCGCAATTTCCGAAGGCATCCTGCTTATGGGATCAACTCCGATCCTTGCGGTTGTGGGCGTAACAATGTTGACCGACTGGATGGAATTGACAGCATTGTTCGATCCAGCCCGTGGCGGCAGTGTCGTGACGTTCATGTATATGTTCTGGTTCTATGGTCACCCGGCAGTCTACTTGCCATTGATGCCCGCAATTGCCGTTCTCTATACGCTTTTGCCGCGGTTTCTGGGTCGTCCGATCTGGAGCCATTGGTCTGCAGTCATCGCCTTTTCGATACTGACCTTGCTTGGGTTTGTCGTCTTTCCGCACCACTTTCAGCCCGCTGAAAATGTCATCGGGCCGCTACAACGCGCGACCCAAATCCTGACTTTGGCGATTTTCATTCCGTCGACACTGCACGTCTTCAACTGGATTTCGACACTTTGGTCTGACCGTATCCCCGACTCGGCGCGTCGCGCCATTCCGTTCAAGTTCATCGTTGCCTCGATCTTCTTTTTGATGCTTGGCGGTGTAACGGCCTACGTGAACGCGCAAATCGCGACCGACAGTGACTTTGTGCACAATACCTACTTTGTGCCTGCACACTTCCATGCGATGTTCGTGGGCTTCATGGCCAATATGGCGATGGCGGGTGCGTATTATCTCTACCCCTACTTCACCGGACGGATGTTCAGTCAGCGCTTGGCCAATACGCATTTCTGGCTCTGGCAGATCGGCATCTTCTCGAAGGTGACGTTGATGTACTACCTCGGCTTTGTCTATTTCCCACGTTGGGTTGTCGACTACCTGCCGCTGCAGCAATGGGCAGTGCCACAGATGTTGCTGACCGGTGCCGCCTATATGATTGGCCTCGGGTTCATCTTCTTTGTGATCAACTTCATGTGGAGCGCCACCCGCGGCCGCACTGCCGATGCTGATCCTTGGGCCCTTAGCGATGATGCCGTAACCTCGGGCGCTACTGCCCACCCTGCGGAATGAAAGGAAACCTGCAATGATTATGCGTTTTTACTTAATCGCCGGAGTTCTCTTGCTGGGGACGACGTCCTATTTCATCGTGGTCCAGCAAGAGCCGGACTACCAAGCCGCGCCCTTGACCTCGGAGATCACAAAGCTGCAAGAAAGCGGCCTTTTGCCAGCCGGCCCGTTTGAAGAAAATGACGAGCTGGAGCATGATGTGTTCGAGGTTCCGCCAATGGATGAAGTGAAGCTCGAACAAGCCGAGAGCAACATGGATATGGCAGGCATGGACATGTCACAGTCTGACGGCACAACCATGGACATGGCCGGTGGCGACACCATGGCGATGGCCGATGGCACAACTATGCCAATGGCTGATATGGCGCCGGCAGAAGCTGACACCATGGCGATGGCCGACGGCGCGACCATGGCACCGGCGGACAGCGGCACCATGACAATGGCTGACGGCTCAACAATGCCGATGGCGGATGCGGCACCCGCTGACGGCGGCACCATGCCAATGAGCGAGATGGACGTGGCTGTTGAGTGCACGGGCGAAAGAGGGTTGGGGTTCTGTGAAGACGGCCAAGCCTTTGACCGTGAAGTCGAGCTTGTGATGTCTGAATGGACCTTTTCCAATCTAGACGTTGCCGTGCAGGCCGGAGAACGCATCCGGTTTACTGTCCGCAATGATGGCACCATTTTGCACGAATTCATGTTTATGGCCATGGAGCAGATGCAGGCGGTCAACTATCGCGCGCGGCGGGCCGACTGGAACCTGCTGGAACATGAAGCACTCTTCGAGCAGTCACTTTTGCTGCCCGATGAAAGCGTCAGCTTTGTTGTCGAGGTCAAAAACTCTGGCAACTGGATGTTCATGTGTATGATTCCTTATCACATGCAGATGGGCATGATGGGCCAGATGTCTACACCTGGTGCAGGAATGGACATGTAAACAACAACAGGGCGGCGACACAACGCCGCCCTCGCGATCCTTCTTTCATGCACCGAGACTACATATCCACATATAGCCGTTGCGATCCCACTGCTGGATCAACCGCAAAATGGCGTAGTCCCTTTCCAACACCGCAGAGGCAAGGAACGGGCCCGTTTTGATACCGATGACTTAAGCAGCCGTCCCACCATTTTCAGGAAAAAAGCAGGCAGCGGAATGCGCTTCATTCGCCAGCTTCGGGCGCGTGGTGCGGCATTTGTCCTGCGCTTTCCAACAGCGCGGCGCAAAGGGGCAGCCATCCGGTATCGCCAATGGTGACGGTAATTCACCCTCAAGCTTGATCCGGTCCTTTTTCGCGCGTGGATTGGCTTGCGGTGTCGCCGACAGCAATGCCTTGGTATAGGGGTGAAATGGCGCTGCGAAAATTGCGTCACGGCTGCCTTTTTCCACGGCGCGGCCCAGATACATAACAATCACCTCGTCTGCGACATGCCGGACCACGCTAAGGTCGTGCGAAATAAACAGATACGCCAGTTGCAGCCGCTCTTGCAGATCAAGCAGCAAATTCAAAACCGAGCTTTGGATCGAAAGATCAAGCGCTGACACCGGTTCATCAAGAACCAATACCTTGGGATCAAGCATCAATGCGCGGGCAATCGCGATGCGCTGGCGTTGACCGCCTGAGAACATGTGCGGGTAACGCTCAAAATGCTCGGGGCGCAACCCAACCAGCCCCAGCATCTCGCGCGCCTTCGCCGTGCGATCGGCGTTGCTCATATCGGGGCGGTTGATTTTCAAAGGCTCTTCCAGAATAGTGCCAACCCTTTGGCGCGGGTTCAGCGATCCGTAGGGGTCTTGGAATACAATCTGGACCGACTTGCGCAATGATGCCCAGTCTTGGGGAACCACCGGCGTGCCGTCGAGCAAAAGCGATCCCGCAGTCGGTTCTTCTATCATTGTGACCATGCGCGCCAAGGTGGATTTTCCACAGCCACTTTCGCCAACAACCGCGAGGGTCTTGCCCGGGTAAAGTTTGAAATCAACGCCCGCCACCGCTTTCAATGTCTGCACGCGTCGGAACAGGCCACCGCTCACTTCGTAATGCCGTTCAAGCGAGGTCGCCGTCATCACCGGGTCTGTCATGATGCCGCCCTCTCATTCACATTCAATGGATAAAAACACCGTGCGTCATCATTTTCGCCGCGCAACGCAGGTGGTGCCTCGGACTTACATTTTGCATTGGCAAATTGGCAACGCGGCGAAAACAGGCATCCGGCGGGGCGGTCAAATTGCCCCGGAACAACACCGGGGATCGTCGGCAAACGCCGCTCGGTCGCACGCTCTGGTAAGGCATCCAAAAGCGCCGAAGTATAAGGATGATGCGGTGTTTCAAACAGCGGCACGACGGGCTGCTCTTCAATCTTTTGGCCGGCATATTGCACGCTGACCCGCTCTGCTGTTTCGGCCACAACACCCATATCATGGGTGATCAACACAAGCCCCATGCCGGTCTCATCGCGCAGTGTGGCCAACAAATCAAGAATTTGCGCCTGTATGGTCACATCCAGCGCCGTCGTGGGCTCATCTGCAATCAGCAACTTGGGCCGGCAGGCAATCGCCATGGCGATCATCACGCGCTGGTTCATGCCGCCAGACATCTGATGCGGGAACGCCGATAGGCGCTTTTGTGGATCGGGGATGCCCACTTGTTCGAACAATTCAATGGCCCGCGCCTGCCTTTCGCGCCGCCCCATGCCAAGCTGGACACGCAGCGCCTCGCGGATTTGCCATCCAACCGTAAAGCACGGGTTCAGCGATGACATCGGCTCTTGAAAGATCATCGCCAGATCATTGCCGATAATCTTGCGGCGCGCGCGCGGATCTATCGTCAACAAATCCTGCCCATCAAAGCTCAACTCGTCCGCTGTCACCGTCGCGGTCCATGGCAGCAGCCCCATCACTGCCAACATGGACACCGATTTGCCAGAGCCACTCTCGCCGACGATGGCCAATATCTCGCCGTTGTTCACGTCTTGATCGACACCGTCCACCGCGCGGAATTTGCCGGAGGCGGTGGTAAAATCAACGCTTAGATTTCGGATGCGCAAAAGGGTCATGGCGTCAGCTCCGCTTCAGTTTGGGATCAAGCGCATCGCGCAGCCCGTCGCCCATCAGGTTAATCGCCAAAACGGTCACAAGAATTGCAATGCCGGGGAAAGTCACAACCCACCAGGCCCGCAGGATAAATTCCCGCGCTTCGGCCAGCATGGTGCCCCATTCGGGTGTCGGCGGCTGCGCCCCCATACCCAAGAACCCAAGTGCTGCGGCATCCAGAATTGCAGTCGAAAACGACAAGGCCGCCTGCACGATAATCGGGGCTAGACAGTTGGGCAGCACTGTGACGAGCATCAAACGAAAGCGGCCAGCACCGGCTACGCGGGCCGAGGTTACATAGTCTTTTTGCCGCTCCGACAGCACGCTTGCGCGGGTCAGGCGAACATAATGCGGCTGCAAAACAATCGCGATGGCAATCATCGCATTGGTCAGCGATGGCCCCAGAATAGCAACCAGCACAAGCGCCAGCAACAGCGACGGGAACGCCAGTATAATGTCCATGATACGCATGATGATACTATCAAGCCATTTGGGCGCAAAACCGGCAATCAACCCGACGATGATCCCCCCCGAGGCCGCAATCGTGACAACAACAACCCCGACAAAGAACGAATACCGCGCCCCGACAATCAGCCGCGACAACATATCCCGCCCCAACGGATCAGTGCCCAAAATATGGGTCCAAGTCCCGCCCTCTTGCCAGACGGGTGGCTGCAACGTCGCGCTGCGGAACTGGGTCGTGGCGTCATGGGGGGCGACCCACGGCCCGAAAAAGGCGAGGAATGCGAAGACTGCAAAAATCCATAACCCAATCACCGCACCACGGTTTTCGCGGAAATAGAACCAGAACTCGCTTAGGCGACCTGGGCGGGCAGGAACGTCGGGTGCTTGCGTTGGAATTGTGTCGGTCATCCTATCGCTTCCTGATCTTGGGGTTGATGACGCCGTAAAGCATATCAACGGTGAGGTTCACGATCATCACCATCACAGCAATCAGCAGCAGCCCACCCTGCACAACCGGATAATCACGGCGGAAAATACTATCCACCATCCATTTGCCGATCCCGGGCCAGCTAAAGATCGTTTCCGTCAGGATCGCGCCTGCAAGCAATGTGCCAACCGACAATCCAATCACCGTGATGACCGGAATCAAGGCATTGCGCAGCGCGTGCACCCCGTTGATCCGCGCGGGCGACATGCCTTTGGCACGTGCCGTCCGGATATAGTCCTCGCCCAGAACCTCCAACATCGCGGACCGCGTTTGGCGTGCAATCACCGCAAGCGGTATCGTGCCAAGCACGATCGTCGGCAAGATCAGGTGGCGCACAGCAGAGATAAACGCCCCCTTTTGACCAGAGGCAAGGCTGTCGATGAGCATAAATCCGGTCGGGTCCGGAAAATAATACAGCAGGTCAATGCGGCCCGAAACGGGTGTCCATTGCAAGTTGCCGGAAAACACGATGATCAACAAAAGCGCCCACCAGAAAATCGGCATCGAATAGCCAACAAGGGCCGTTGACATCAAAGCGCGGTCAGCAAATTTACCCCTGTTCACCGCCGCAATAACCCCTGCGGGCAGCCCAAGGGCCACGGCAAAAATCATCGCGCTAATCGACAATTCAAGCGTCGCGGGAAACAGCGCAAAAAACTCGTCCCAGACCGGGCGTTTGGTCACAAAGGAATTGCCAAGATCGCCTTGCAAAACCCCCGTCAGATACTCCCAGAACTGCACATAGATCGGCCGGTCATAACCAAATTGTGCGGCCAGCTCGGCGTAACGCTCGTCCGAAATGCCACGCTCGCCAGCCATCACCTGAATAGGATCGCCCGGCAGGGCCCGAATAAAACTGAACGAGATCAACGTGACCCCGATAAAGGTCGGAATAAATGTAAGAAGCCGGCCCAGCGCATAATTCAGCATGAAATTACCATCAATTCTTTGGGGAAGTGGGTCAGGGTTTCATACCCGTCTTCGGTCACAAGCACGTCGTCCTCGATGCGCACGCCAAAATTGCCAATCTCATACAGACCGGGTTCATTGGTATAAACAGTGCCCGCAGGCAAGGGCATCTGGTTGCCGCGCACGATATAGGGCGCCTCATGCACCTCGCGACCCAACCCGTGACCGGTCTTGGTGCGAATACGGTCGGCAAAGGGCGAGGCTTCCAGCACGCGTGTCACACAATCATCAATCTGGTGGGCCGTGACACCGGCGCGGGTGGCGGCCAACCCTGCCAAATTGGCTTGTAACACAGTCTCGTAAACCGCGCGGCCCTCGTCTGAGACATGATCCAGAAACACCGTGCGCGTAATATCCGCAGCAAATCCGTTCTTGCGTGCGCCGAAATCGATCAACAGCGCATCGCCCGCCTTGACCGCGTAATCATGCCGCGCATGGGCATGGGGCCGCGCAGACCCGTCGCCCGCAGCAACGATAGGGTCAAACGACAGACCATCGGCACCCTCGTCAAACAGCGCCTTGATCAGCGTCTGTTCAATCTGCTTTTCGGTCTGGCCAAGCTTTATGCTGTCCAGCGTCCGGCGCAGCGCCCGCTCTGATATATCAATGGCGGCTTGAAGGGCGGCAATATCGTCTTTGGTCTTGATCATACGCAGACCGGAAATTTCGCGCTCGGCATCGACAATCTTGAGAGATGGCTGCGCCGCCAACAAGGCGTGATGCACAAAGACGCGCATGACTTGCCCCTCGACACCCAGCGTTGAAATTCGCAGATGGGCGACAAGTGCTGCAAAGGCGTCGGCATAGCCGTCCTGATCACGCCAGTCGAAAGCTTCGCCCTCGAACCCGACAAGCTCCCAGCTCCCGAGCTCCAGATTGGGCACCAGTGCAGCCGCAGGTTTATCAACTGGGATGACCAATACAAACGGGCGCTCATGGCTCATAAAACTCTGCGCGATGGCGCGGGTAAAATTGGGGCCTGGCACAAGAGCTACGGCATCCACACCCAGATCAGCGGCAACCTTTGCATAGTCCGCAAGGCGTCGGGTTAAAGATTTTGACACAGGCGGCGCGCTCCCTCGGTTCGGTATATATCGCTAAGGGCGGCGCACGATGCGCCGCCCCCGATTTCGCTTTGCGGCTTATTGCGTCAGGCTGACCTGATTGAAGATGTGCCCACCCAATGGGTGAACCACATAACCTTCAACTTCCGGGCGCATGGTCATGTAGACAACCGAATGCGCAATCGTGGCCCAAGGCGCCTGATCCTTGAAGATCACTTGCGCCTCTTCATACAGCGCCGAACGCTCGGCTTGGGTTGGAAGAACCTTCGCCTTCTGGATCAACGCGTCAAACTCCTCGTTGCACCACTGCGCACGGTTTGAACGGGTCACACCGTCACAGCCAAGCAACACGGCAAGGAAGTTATCAGGATCACCGTTGTCACCGGTCCAACCCAGCAGAACCGCACCATCGCGGTCCTCGGCCTTGGAGCGTTCCAGATATTCGCCCCACTCGTAGGACACGATTTCAACCGTGACGCCGACCTTTGCAAAATCTTCCTGCATCAGCTCGGCCATACGGCGTGCGTTCGGGTTGTATGGGCGCTGGACCGGCATGGCCCAGATCTTCATATTCAGATCCGTCACACCTTCGGCTTCCAACATTGCACGGGCTGCAACAGGATCATACGGATCGTCAACGATGGCATCGTTGTAGGACCACATCGTCGGCGGGATCGGGTTTTTGGCAATCTCGCCAGACCCTTGGAACACCACATCAATGATCGCCTGCTTGTCGATCGCCATGTTCAGTGCCTTGCGCACATTGGCATTGTCATACGGCGGCATCTTGGTGTTATAGGCCAGATACCCGACGTTCAGGCCCTCTTGCTCCATCACAACGATGTCGTCTGCGGCCTTCATTGCGGCCACATCGGCAGGGTTGGGATAGGCCATAATCTGACATTCGCCCGCCTGCACTTTTTGATAACGCACGGATGCATCGGGTGTGATCGCAAAGATCAGGCTCTCGACCAATGCCTTGTCACCCCAATAATCATCGTTGCGCAGATAACGGATGACCGCATCTTTCTGATAGGCTTGGAAGGTGAACGGACCGGTGCCAATCGGCGCTTGGTTCAGCATTTCAGGCGTGCCGGCGGCCAACATCGCATCGGCGTATTCCTTGGACACGATCGAGGCAAAGTCCATCGCCATATTGGCAATGATCGGCGCTTCGGGACGTGTCAGGTTGAACACAACCGTATAGTCGTCCACTTTCTCGATGCTCTCGATCAGGTCGGGCATCGACATGCCGCCGAAATATTCCCAAGTCCCGCCGGACACCTGATTATAAGGGTTCTCAGGGTTGCCTTGGCGGTCAAAGCTAAAGATCACATCATCGGCGTTAAAGTCGCGCGTTGGCGTGAATTGGGCGTTCGAGTGGAACGAAACTCCCTGACGCAGCACAAAAGTTACCTTCTTGCCGTCCTCGGACACGCTCCAGCTTTCCGCCAGTGCGGGAATGGTTTCTGTGGTGCCAACCTTGAATTCCGACAAGCGGTTATACAGCGGGTGGCTGGACGCATCAAAGGTTGTGCCGGACGTATAGAGCGCCGGATCAAAGCCCTCGGGCGAGCCTTCCGAGCAATACACAAGCGATTGCGCCTGGGCTGCAACGCCTAGCGTGCTTATCAGCAGGCCGGTGGTCATAATTTTCTTTATAGACATTTTTGGTTTCTCCTTATGGATGTTTAAGTTTTTCTACGGTTTCTAATGCCCTGTGTGGGTGGCACCTGCATTGCAAGCGTTTTTTTGTGCTGTTTGCGCATTTTCGTCAGTACAGTCGTGTGTCCGGCCTGTTTATGTTTTGGCATTGCCTCCACTGGCCCTGATGAATTCCGCAA
>Ga0316209_1001642_pt1 | contig 21765 bp, 14 predicted proteins | sample 6monopyrite_MG_FD_204945 | JGI IMG/M metagenome (GOLD analysis project Ga0316209, IMG submission 204945) | Microbial mat bacterial communities from mineral coupon in-situ incubated in ocean water Damariscotta River, Maine, United States -... | ecosystem: Environmental > Aquatic > Marine >...
AGGACGAAATTAACAAGGCATTAAATACTGCGATATTAGAAAACGGACCAGTACATATTAATGTTCCCTTCGAAGAACCTCTTTACGAAACAGTAGCTGAGCCTATCGTGGTACCTAAGTCTAGTGCACTTACCACTATTCGAGAGATTTTACCTAATAATTTTGAGTCTCTTAAGAAGACTTGGGGTACTTCAAAACGCAAAATGATATTAGTAGGTGTTTTAGCGCCTAACTCTTTAGAAGAGGAAATAGTGAACACATTAGCGAAGGACGAAAGCGTAATTGTCTTAACAGAAACTACATCCAATTTACATAACGATAACTTTTTTCCGTGCATCGATCAGTTAATTGCACCCTTAAAAGAAGAGTTGTTTAAAGAATTACGGCCTGAACTCTTGCTTACTTTTGGCGGGATGGTTGTTTCTAAAAAAGTAAAGGCCTTTTTGAGAGCGTATCCTCCGAGTCAGCATTGGCATGTGGATAGTAAAAATGCTCCCAATACCTATTTTGTATTAAACGAGCATATAAAAACAGCTCCTCAATTTTTTCTGAAACACCTATATGACGGAGCCGAGCGCACGCGAAGTAATTTTAGAGATTATTGGTACAATTTCAAAAAACGCAGGTACGATAGACATCATTTGTACCTAATGGACTTGCCATTTTGCGACCTGACTGTTTTTTCTGAATTAGTTATTACGCTTCCTAAAGGTGTGGATTTGCATTTAGCGAATAGCGCAACAATTCGTTATTCGCAACTTTTTCAATTAAAAGCAGAGAATCGTGTGTATTGCAATCGCGGAACCAGTGGAATCGATGGTAGCACGAGTACAGCCATAGGAAGTGCTGTTGCTTCTTCGAAACCAACTTTGTTTATAACGGGAGATCTTAGTTTCTTTTACGATAGCAACGCCTTGTGGAATAGCTACATACCTAATAGTTTTCGAGTAGTTGTTGTAAACAATGGCGGCGGCGGTATTTTTAGAATTTTACCTAAAGCCAAAGAGGCAACACACTTCGAAACCTATTTTGAGACCAAGCATCAGTTAACTGCGAAGCAATTATGTGAAATGTTTGGTTTTGAGTATTCGGCGGTTTCCAACACTCAAGATTTATTCATAAATCTTAAATACGATTTTTATAAAGAATCCGATCGTCCTAAATTACTAGAGGTTTTTACACCATCTAATGACAACGACACCTTATTATTGGATTACTTTAAGTTTATTAGATAAGTAGTTATTTGTTTTCTGAAACCAACTCCATGGCCCATAGATAGGCGCTTTCTAAATTCTTAAAAACTCTAAATGGCTTTTGAAACTCATTCATACCGAGTAATTCACGGTCTTCATCAGCATGTATTTTACTTACAATAGCGGCTCCTTTTATGTATGGGGCAAGCTTCAAATAGGAGAAACTCTTTGGATCAACCTCGTAGTTATGAATTCTATTGGAGATATAAACCCAAGGTTTAAACTGAATGGCATTCACGCCTTTAACGAGCAAGTGAAACCCGGTTTTATAATTTGCCTTTTTCCCAGGATTGACCTCCGAAATGACTACATGTTCATAGAAGTAAACAGTAGCTAAATCATCGATAAATATATCCAGCAAGGACGGTCCTCCTGGAAGGTTATGGTGCTTGGTTAGTTGCATCAATTCACAAGGTACTAAATATATCAATGCATATTTTTAGATTACTTAAAATACGTGTTTCCACGAGTGTTAAGAAAGCGTACCTTTGCGGCATGATAGCAATTGGCGAAAACCATACTCTTACTATTTTAAGAGAAACAGATCCGGGACTTTATTTAGGTGATGATAAGGAAAATGAAATTTTACTTCCGCATAAGTACAAACCTGAAACATTCGAAATAGGAGATGAAATTGATGTGTTTGTGTATTTGGATAATAAAGAACGTCCTATAGCAACTACGTTGGAGCCTTTTTTGCAATTGGGCGAATTTGCGTATTTGCATTGCACCGATGTCACCAAGTATGGGGCATTTGTTGATTGGGGGTTAGAAAAGCAGCTCTTTGTGCCTTTCAAAGAACAGGCTCGACCCATGAAAGTTGGTAATTGGTATATCGTTAGCCTTTACTTGGATGATAAAACTAATAGACTAGTAGGTTCAAGTAAAACGAATCGTTTCCTATCTAATGAAAATGTGACGGTTGCAAAATATGATGAGGTTGATATCTTAGTGACCCATTTAACAGAGAAAGGAGCCAATGTCATTATCAATGGGGTTCATAAAGGACTTATTTATCTTGAAGATATTTTTGAAGACATTCGTACAGGAGATCGAATGAGGGCGTATATCAAAAAAGTAAGAGAAGACAATAAAATAGATGTAGTGCTGCAAGCTGAAGGTTATCGAAGTATTGAACCTAATGCGAATTATGTATTAGACGAATTAAAAGCAGCTGGCGGATTTCTACCTTTCCACGACAAAAGTGACCCAGATATCATTAAAAATGAATTAGGTCTAAGTAAGAAAAGTTTTAAAAAGGCGATCGGGAGTTTGTATAAAGACAAACAGATTAACATCAAAGAAGATGGTATTGAAATTCGTACTGCGAACGAATAAACTACTATTGATTGAGTAAGTTCAGCCCAGTACGTTGACAGAAAAAGACAGGTCGCATTTCTTTATACACCGTATTGCGAATACCATTACTAGATGATGTGCCATCAAAAGAATTACTTCCACTCACCGTGACGGAAAAACCAAACTCCTTTTGCGGGATAGAAGGTCCAAGATTGATCTTAGGGTCGATAAAATTATTCTCTTTGTAGGCGAGTACTTCTTCCATAGAAACTTCATGTCGGTAATTATCGGCATTCATGCCGAAGGACCGGAACTTTCCAGAAAAAATACTATTGGATTTGTAAAATGAACTATTGAGTAGTTCATCCAAACTTGGTAAATCGGCTACCGGTAATTCTACCGCACTAATGGTAAGTGATCTTGTCTCATAATCGAGCTGCGCCACACCAATAAGTGGTAAGAAAAACAAAATGTAAACCAACTTTTTCATTACTTCAAATATATCAAAAATCGAGCCGCTTCCTTTTAGTTTACTATAAATTTAACTTTTTAGAAGTTGCTTTTGGCACTGCATCCTTATGCACTGTAATACTTATGGCTTTTAATCGCATATAACTTTCGCTAAAATATACGTATCCGCCATTGGCATTTCTACTTTCGTTGGTACCCCAACTATTTTTTACCTTGTAGTACTTGGTTCCTTTTTGATCACGCAAGGTTCCAGTAATATGCATTAAATGGTCGTCTGTAGTTGTGAAATTTTCGAACTCATCTTGACGGTACTGCTGGGTAATGTTTTTTTCCTGATAAACCCCTTGAAGGGCTTTGATGTTGTTTTCAGAATTTGCAGGGATTACCGCTACACCATCTTTGCTTGAAAACGTACGTTCGCTAACATCACAATCCAATTCTACGGTAAAACCATTTTGAAGTGCGTTGTCGATGCTCTGCATCATCTCATCTAAAGGGACATTGTAAAAACTACCATAAGACCAGTTGTCTGGTATGTTTAATATAAACTGACTGTAAAAAGGTGCTTGTGTAAAAGAGGTGATACTCACATAATCCTGAGGCACAATTTTTAAGGCATCTCTAAAACTTTCGGGCGTATATTGTTTACCCTCATATGTAAAATTGGTAGGGTTGTTTCCTAAATAGATATCTAAAACTGCTTCGGTGGCCGGCTTCCATTTTTTACTTAATTTGCGTCCTGGATTGTCTACATACGTACCTGCCATCGATTTTAGAACAGCTACAAGTTCGGCATGGTTATGACTACTTTCTTGGGCAAATAATCCGCTAAAAACTTGCTGGGGCACTAGTCCGTAATCTGCAACCGAGTTCATCACATCGTGAGCCAATCCGCCTTCACTTAATTGTGCTTTACCTTGTCGCATGACAAAATTATCTAGCTTTTTTGGATAGGTATTTCGAACGGTATACATTTCTGAAAGGTCGATTTCTTTTCCGGTTAATCGAATTACTTCCGATTCTAAAAACGAAGTACTACTAAAACTCCAACAAGTTCCAGTGCGACCTTGACTAATCACAGGAGTCGCTTCTAAGTCAATAACTTCAGTAAATTGATAGGCTTCTTGCGAATGAGTAAATACGCTAAAACATATCATACAAATAAAGGTTATGAGCGCAGCTGGTGTTGGAATTTGGAATTTGGAATTTTTCATTTGGAAGTTTTTCGAAGTATCTTTGAGGTAAAAATAAGAATTATGTTGAAACCCGACTGGAAAACTGCCAAGGAATACACAGATATCACCTACAAAAAGAGCCACAACGTTGCGCGAATTGCATTTAACAGGCCCGATGTTCGTAACGCCTTTCGTCCACACACTACCTCTGAACTTTTGGATGCACTTCACGATGCGCAAGAGGATACTAGTATTGGGGTAGTCTTGTTGTCTGCCGAGGGTCCGTCAAGTAAAGATGGCGTTTGGAGTTTTTGTAGTGGAGGAGACCAAAAGGCAAGAGGTCATCAAGGTTATGTTGGAGAAGATGGTTATCATAGATTGAATATATTGGATGCCCAACGATTAATACGCTTTATGCCAAAGGCAGTTATATGTGTAGTGCCTGGCTGGGCTGTTGGTGGCGGTCATAGTTTACATGTAGTATGTGATATGACGCTTGCTAGTAAGGAACACGCCATTTTTAAACAAACAGATGCCGATGTTACGAGTTTTGATGGTGGCTACGGAAGCGCATACTTAGCCAAAATGGTAGGGCAGAAGAAAGCACGAGAAATTTTCTTTCTCGGTAGAAATTACAGCGCGCAAGAAGCCTTTGAAATGGGAATGGTGAATGCTGTAGTTCCGCATGACGAATTAGAGCAAACCGCCTTTGAATGGGCTCAAGAAATATTAGCCAAATCGCCCACAAGTATTAAAATGTTGAAGTTCGCAATGAACTTAACAGACGATGGTATGGTGGGTCAACAAGTATTTGCAGGAGAAGCCACGCGATTGGCGTATATGACCGATGAAGCTAAAGAAGGTAGAGATGCCTTTCTTGAGAAACGGGCACCTAATTTTGATAAGAAGTGGTTGCCATAATACTTAAATAATCTTCTTTATGTCTTAGCAGACGAGTACCCATTAATAGGTATTTTTAATTCGAAATTTTTGAGAGCTATCTTTTCGACCTACATTTGAAGTGATTTAAAAAAATAACATGTACAAATTACTCCTCTTTTTTTGTGTTCTATTTACCGTATCAATAAGTTATTCTCAAGTTGACGATGATGACGAAGTTATTCAGATTTCTCCCATCTCTAAGGTTGAAAAAGTTTCTGAAAAAATCGTCAAGAAAAGTTCCAACAAAGATGAGAAGGCCGTCTCTATAGTCGTGGCGTATTTGGAGGCTATTACCGATGATATTTCTATTCAGGATATAAATCGTCTACGTGCCGTTTATAAAACTAATATGTTTGCCGATGGTATTGATGTCGGAGAGGCGAACAATGTTAATTTCTCAATGGTTTGGTCGTATTACGATCCCTCTGCCATGTTATTGGAAGTTTTGATGGATGGAGAAACCATGTCTTCAACTTATATCAACAAGGGGCGTACCTCGAGCAGTGCCCAAGGGCAAAATTGGATTGCAGGTCCAGAGATATTTGATTATTCAAGTATAATGACCGAAAGTGTAATCTTAGACTATAATTTTATCACTAATCCGGAGGCTATATTAAAGTACAACGGAACCGAAACGATTGATGGATTGAATTGTCATGTTGTAGAAGTTCCTAATGCTAGTAGCTATAAGATGCAAGTTGAAGGAGAAATGGTTACTGGTAAAGAAATAATGATTCATTATTATCGTAAGGACAATGGTCTCTTGTATCAGTCAAAACGTTTAATTTATCAAAATTCGGAAGCCAATTCTGAATCCGCTGAAGCGACTAGTGAAGTAGTTTCTCTATATACCAATTATCAATTGGTTAATGGACTCTTGTATCCTCATACAATGAATTACACGATGGAGGTTGAAACAGGTGTTATAAGTATGCAAAGTGAACTTCGCGGACTGCAAGTAAATCCTCAATTAGAAGAAGTGAAAATTTAACAGGCACTAGAAACTGGTAATATATACCTGAGATGGTGCTGCAGGGGTATCGATGATCTGTAAAATTTCGGCATCAAAATTAGTGAACACTATCCCGTTAGTATCATTTCCATCCGAAAAGCCGTATGCTATTATATTATGGCTTAAATCTACATCGAAGAAACTCAATTGTACACCTTCATATCCAGACACCTGATTTATGGCTTCATTAATCACTATGCCTAAGTTTCTGTTGGTAAGTAATTCTCCTGTCGTAAGATCAATTTGTCCAGGCCATTCGGTAAAGGGACTTGGTTGTATCGCCGCAAGTCGAACTAACAACGCATTTTCATTGAGTTGTGTTTCAAAAAAACCATTTTCAGGAATACGCCCAACCTCAGGAGTATAAGGCACTACAGTAGTTAGTGATAGCGTCATAGCATTGTAAATATGATACCTGTCCGAGAAGAAAATGTAAAGATCATCTCCAATTTGAGTAATTGCTGCGTTCGGTTCAGTAAGTGTTGCGGTAGCTTGCAATGAGGCATTTCCAGTATCGTATCTCTGAAGTTGCAAAACATTACTGTTGCCAGAATCCCTTAACAACAACCAAAAATTGTCATTTTCTAAATGTGTAGAAATGATACCTGCATTTTTAAATTGAAGTTGATTGCAATTAGAGCCATCTTCAGAAATTCGAATATTGGCAAACGCATTTTGTCCCACTTCAGATTGAGAAAAAAAGGCAAATTGTGAGGCGGAGCCTAACACAAAAAAAGGTTGCTCATTTTCAATATTACATACATCCTCTAGAACCGTAGTTGATTTTGAAATTAAATCACGCCGCCAAATTTTGAAGTTAGGTGTGGTTTGACGAAACCAGGTGAGTATCGTTTCATTGTTGTTTGCTAGATCGGCTGGTGTAATACCGAGTTGGTCGGTAAGATTAATGGTTGAAACTTCCGATGAGGTACCATCAATAGAGATCTCAAGTAGTGATTGCGCATCATTGGAAAGAGCAATCATAGTCACATTTGGCGCCAAAAAATTATCAGGGGGATTATCATCGGTTATCATATCATCATCGTTTGAACAACTGCAGAAAATGAATGTAAAAACGAAAGCCCATAAAAATCTAGTAAACATCATACTCAAATGTACTATTATTTTACGGGCGAATATGTTGAGGTGACGGGAATTTAGTTTGAATACGCCTCGTCATGTACATTAGCCACCGCGCGACCACTAGGGTCGTTCAAATTCTTAAAGCTTTCATCCCATTCTAAGGCTATCGGACTGCTGCATGCTACACTAGGCACCGAAGGCACGCTTAACGCGGCAGTATCACTTGGGAAGTGTTCTTCAAAAATGGATCTGTAATAGAATTCTTCTTTGCTCGTTGGTGTTTGTATAGGAAAACGATACTGTGCATTTGCCATTTGATCATCAGACACCTGACTATCTACCATTTCTTTTAGCGTATCGATCCAGCTATATCCAACACCGTCACTAAATTGTTCTTTTTGACGCCAAGCAACACTTTCGGGCAGCATGTCTTCGAATGCCTTACGAAGCACCCATTTTTCCATGCGTTCACCGTTAATCATTTTATCTTTAGGATTGATGCGCATGGCTACATCCATAAATTCTTTATCGAGAAAAGGTACACGTCCTTCTATACCCCATGCGGCTAACGATTTGTTAGCTCGTAAACAATCGTATTGATGAAGTTTATCTAGTTTTCTCACAGTTTCTTTGTGGAACTCTTCTGCATTTGGCGCTTTATGAAAGTAAAGGTATCCGCCAAAAATCTCATCACTGCCTTCTCCCGAAAGCACCATTTTAATTCCCATGGCTTTAATAGCTCTAGCCATAAGATACATAGGCGTTGAGGCTCTAATGGTCGTAATGTCGTAGGTTTCCAATTGGTAAATTACATCTCGAATGGCATCAATTCCTTCTTGAATCGTAAACTCAATTTCATGATGAACAGTGTCTAAGTGTTCTGCTACAACTCTTGCTGCCGCTAGATCGGGAGAACCTTCTAGTCCGATAGCGAAACTATGCAGCTGCGGCCACCAAGCACCTTCTTTACCGCCAGTTTCTATGCGCTTGTCTGCATATTTTTTGGCAAGAGCCGAAGTGATAGAGGAGTCCAATCCGCCAGACAAAAGTACACCGTAAGGAACATCGCTCATTAATTGACGATGTACCGCAGCATCCAAGGCCTCGCGTAATTCCGATATAGAAGTTTCATTGTCCTTAACTGCTTGATAATCCATCCAATCTCTAGTGTACCATTGTTTAAGTTCACCGTCTTTGCTATGCAAGTAGTGACCGGGAGGGAACAACTCGATTTTAGTACAAACTCCTTCCAATGCCTTTAATTCGGAAGCGACATAGAAAGTGCCGTCTTTATCCCATCCCATATATAGCGGAATAATTCCCATATGATCTCTTGCTATTAAGTAGCTGTCATTTTCTACATCGTATAATGCAAAACCAAAGATTCCGTTCAACTCATCCAAGAACGCTGTACCTTTTTCTTTGTAAAGAGCTAAAATTACTTCACAATCGCTTTTCGTTTGAAAATGATAACTACCTTCAAATTGTTGACGTAATTCCATATGATTATAGATTTCGCCATTGGCCGCTAGGATGAGATTTTTATCCTCAGAGAACAAAGGTTGTTTCCCGCTCGTAGGATCGACTATCGCCAGACGCTCGTGTGCCATAATAGCATTTGAATGATCATAAATTCCACTCCAGTCTGGTCCACGATGACGAATACATTTCGCCATGCTTAAAAGTTGAGGTCGCAACAATTCAGTTGGTTGCTTTAGGTCGAAGGCACATACAATTCCGCACATAATTTATTCTTTTAATTCAATTGAGTTCATAAAAAAACCCGTCAAGCTAGAAACTTGACGGGTTGTGTATAGGGTACAAGTTTCTGCTACGGAGTTCCGTTGTTATTATTATTAAAATTAGTAACGAAGAATAGCATTTCTTGTGTTATTTCTTTAGTAAGGGTAAATATTCAATAAAATTATTGATGATTCCAAATAAACTTTGAAAAAACTTTATCTCAACTTCGGAAAACTACTTGGATCTACTTCATGCATCATGGCATATACTTTTTCGAATACATCTTCTACAGAGGGTTTGCTGAAGTAGTCGCCGTCCGTACCATACGCAGGACGATGCGGTTGAGCGGCCAACGTTTGCGGCTTGCTATCTAAATGTTGATATCCGTTTTGTTCATCCAATAAATGCTGCAAAATGTAAGCCGAAGCACCACCAGGAACATCTTCATCTACGACTAAAACGCGGTTGGTTTTTTCGACACTTTTAACGAGATCATGATTTAAATCAAGCGGTAACAATGATTGAACATCAATGACCTCGGCATCGATGCCGACTTGTTGTAATTCTTTGGCAGCATCTTGAACAATTCGTAAAGTACTTCCGTAGGAAACTAAAGTGATATCACTTCCTTCTTTCACTGTTTCGATTACACCGATAGGCGTTTTAAACGAGCCAAGATTATTAGGCATTTTCTCTTTTAATCGATAACCGTTTAAGCATTCTACGACAACAGCTGGTTCATCGCTTTCCAGCAAGGTATTATAGAAACCTGCAGCTTTCGTCATATCTCTTGGAACTAAGAGGTACATGCCTCGTAATAGGTGGATTAATCCTCCCATTTGAGAACCACTATGCCAGATTCCTTCAAGACGGTGTCCACGGGTACGAACAATTAATGGAGCTTTTTGTTTGCCGTTGGTTCGGTAACGAACTGTTGCCAAATCATCACTCATGATTTGTAGACAGTACAAGATATAGTCTAAGTATTGAATCTCTGCTATTGGGCGTAATCCTCGCATTGCCATACCTATACCTTGGCCTAAAATAGTCGCTTCACGGATTCCTGTATCACTTACCCTTAATTCTCCATGTTTTTCCTGTAAACCTTCAAGTCCTTGGTTCACATCTCCGATTGTTCCTGCATCTTCACCAAATACCAAAGTATCTGGGTTGTTACTGAAAATCGAGTCAAAGTTATCACGTAAAATTACACGTCCGTCCACTTCCTGAGCATCGGTGTCGTAGGAGGGAGGTACTTCCGAAATACGAGTAGCATTACTAGTACCTTCGGCATATAGGTGTGCGCTATATTTTGGTTGAATGATTTCGAAGTAATTCTCAATCCAATCCTGTAGTTGCTTTTTCTCCGTAGACGTTTCACCTATTACATATCGCAACGCTTTTCTTGCGGCACCTATGGTATCTTTTCGAAGTGGCTCCGATTCGGCTGCCAAATCGTTCTTTAGTTTTTCAATAAAGTTTTTATTGGGGGAAGATTCTGCAAGATTTCCAAGTAAGGTTAGTGCTTCCTGTTGTTCTTTTTTCTGAGGTGCAATAAAAGCAGCCCAAGCTGCTTTCTTACCTTCACGAACTTGTTTTTTGATGTTTTTTTCTAACTCGGTAAGCTCTTCTTCTGTCGAAATATTATTGGCAATCATCCACGTGCGCATCTGCGTATTACAGTCGTATTCTACTTCCCAAGCCAATCGTTCTTTACTTTTATAACGCTCATGCGATCCACTAGTAGAATGTCCTTGCGGTTGAGTGAGTTGTTGAACATGCATAAGTACAGGCACATGTTCTTCGCGAGCAACAGTGCCCGCTTTTTGAAATGCATCTACTAATGCAGGATAGTCCCAACCGTTAACGCGAATAATTTCATATCCATTTGCATCTTCGGTGCGCTGAAACCCTTGAAGGATTTCCGAAATATTCTCTTTAGTTGTTTGATACTTTGCGTGAACAGAAATACCATATTCATCATCCCAAACACACATTACCATAGGTACTTGCAAAACTCCCGCTGCATTTATGGTTTCCCAAAACAACCCTTCGCTGGTACTCGCGTTTCCGATTGTACCCCAGGCTACTTCATTTCCATTGTTCGAAAACTGAGTATGTCCTTCGAGTCCCTTTACATTTCTAAATATTTTTGATGCTTGAGCAAGGCCAAGTAAACGCGGCATTTGTCCTGCTGTTGGAGATATATCGGCACTGCTATTTTTTTGATCTACGAGGTTTTTCCAACTACCGTCTTCATGTAAACTATGAGTAGCAAAGTGTCCTCCCATTTGTCTACCGGCACTCATTGGATCTGCTTCAATTTCGGTATGCGCATACAAACCAGCGAAAAACTGTTGAATGCTCAATTGACCAATTGCCATCATAAAGGTTTGATCGCGGTAGTAACCACTACGCCAATCTCCATTTTTAAACGCTTTGGCCCATGCGAGTTGAGGAATTTCTTTACCATCACCGAAAATTCCAAATTTGGCTTTTCCAGTTAGTACTTCTCTGCGCCCAAGCAAACTACATTCTCTACTCGTAACTGCAATGGTATAATCCTTAACCACTTCGGCCTTAAAGTCATCGAAAGAAAGCTCTTTGTTTGTTTGTGGGTTTGTTCGCATTGTAGTGGGTTTTAGGTGTTGCAAAAATAGGAAATTACTACCTATTTTGCAATGAGGGTAATTGTTAAACTATTACGAATAATGTATTAAATGATCGGTATTTGAGTAATAAATTGATGAATTATTATTGTTTTGTTAATTTGAAAAAAAAATATTCAACAAAAATCAACCAAAAAATAAGAAGTATTTAGGGTTTAATACCACTCTCTTGTAAAGAGACCTAATAAGGTTTTTGGCTCTAGGGTAATGATAAAACGGATCTTTTGATCGTAGTTTGGAAGTCCAGGTTCCCATCCTAAATTAGAGTAGAGTGGAAAATACAATTCGAAATAATCGGCGACCAAACTTAAACGTACTCCAGTGTCAAATACGGCTTGTGTTCCTTTGCCTGTATTGTGAACCAAACCAGCATCGCCATAGGCGTAAATCCAATTCCAAATATTAGTGCTCGCATTTAGCGTGGTTATCCAACTATTGGCAAAGCTAGGCTCCAATTGTGATTTAAATCCTCCTTCGGCTATGATGAGTTGTTGACTAAATAGTCCAGCATCTTCGCTTCTTCCGTAATAGTTATGATCAAATAAATAATCCGTAGGACGATCCAATGCGAAACTAAAGAAGTCTCCATCGCTTCGAGTATCATTGAATAAAAATGTACCTGCGAAGAATCTCAAATTTAACTGGCGATTGTTAAGAAACAATTTGCGGTATTCAAGCGTGGCGGATAATTTGCTAAAACGATCAGAAATTTGATAATCTACAACCCCTCTAAAGAAATTGATCAAGTTAGGATTGGAGTATACATATTGCGCATTAAACACACTGTAATTGGGTTCTTGATTCGGATCTGACGGATCTTCATCTTGAAAAACATTAATATTTCGAAGATTTATAAACTGTTTTTCATTGTCCCTCAAGTCTTTGGGTCTAAAGGAGAATGAGATAAATGGTGTGAGTCTTCGGTAAAACAAACCTTCATTATACGAAAAGGTATTTCCCGAAATCCCATAACGCATGCGGTATAAATTACCATCATCTAATTGCTGATTGTAAGAGACCGAAGCACTACCTACAATAGTCTTTGAGCGAAAACCGTATTGTGGTTCTACTTTAAAATTAAATTCTTTAGGCAGCAACGTTTTGTTAAAGAGCTTAGGACCAATTGTAATTCCGTCGTAAATATTGAATTCAAAAACTGGGATAAACAAAAATTGGTTATACTTTGGGTCTTCAACATCTTCTAGTAATCTAAACTGTATTGGGCGATCTAATAAAGTGGTGACTCCTTTATAATTATTACGTTGGTTAAATTCGGGGATAACACCTTCGTAATTAAGTGCTAAGCGCCGAATATCTTTTCTTGGAATCGTAACCGTTAAAGTACTATCAATAGGTGCTGTCCATTGTTTGAGCACAACACTGTCTTTTTTATGTAAACCGTATAATGCAACCGGTAAGGAGATATTGCGTTTATTCTTTATTGTTACTTCTAAAGAATCTCCCTTCTTCTTTACTTTTTTAATCTTGAAATCGATTACCTCACGTTTACCAGTATACTCATCAAAAAACCAATCGATAGGTAAATCTGTTTTGGTGGCTAACAGTTTTCTAAATTCTTCAGAACTACTTGGTTTTAGCACGTTTTGTTTGTAAAAATCACGAATAGTTTCTTCTACAACTTCTGCACCTATATAATCTCCCAAATATCGCATCCCTGCACCCGCAAAATAATCGGCAGCAATATTTTTGTTGAACTTAACAAGTGAGTCCTTCGGAGTTTTTAAGGATTGATGCAAGTTGCTACGCGCCATATTTAAATACAGCAAAGGATATTGATCGTTAAATTCTAAATCGGATATATGCGCCCAAGAAATCACTGGGAATTCACTAATATTTCCTATGAGTTTCATTTCTGGATAAAAAGTATCCACGTACTGTATCATTAAATGAATTTGCAATGCCCCAATCAGCCAATAATCATCTCTGGGATGTAGAGGAAGTGTTTGTTCGATATAGTTCCGCGTAATGGTTTTAAGCATTTCCATATCGTGATCGAATCCAGTAGGGAAGGGGCTTATGAAATCGGGCAACTGGTTGAGTCCGTAGACAGGACTACTTTTATAATCAGCTTCACTTATCACCAACTTTTTGAATGGATATGGGCCTAGTTTATCGTCCAGGTAGTGAACAATTCTATCGGTAGCCAGCGCTTTAATTGCGGGAGGAACTTTCTTATTTTTAATATTCGTTACCACTTCGAGTTTATCGGTAACAACACTTTCAAACGAATTTTCCTTTTCTAGATAGAGGGTGGCACACATACGATTCTCGCCTGATAGCAAAGCGGTAACCTTTTGATCATCTCTATCTGCATTTTGAACATCTAGATCGGATGTGATAGAAAAATTAGATGGTGTGGTTAATTTGATCTTAAAAGTGGAAGGAGTAAGATATAGGTCTTCGGTATTTTTGTTGCTATATGCATGCCATTTTCCATCGAATGCTGCAGGCGAAATGTACCAATATTTTAGTTTGAAATTTCCTTGATCTGTGACACCGTAACGCGTAAACTTAGCATTAGGTAGGGTTACCTTGTATAGCAATTTGAAGGCAATAGGTTGATTAGGCTGCAAGGGAACTGTTAATGGAATTCGTATGATATCCGCTTCTTTTCCTCGTTCCCAATTTACAGGTAATCCATTCGAAGAAATACTAAAAACCTGAGTGTTTCCTCGATTAACTTGTTTTTCGAAATGAAAACTTGGATCGTAATTTTCGGCAAAACGTTTTGCCAAAGGGGTGGTTTTAGACGAATAACTATTGGCCCAATCGTTGAGGTAAATTTCATTTAGAACTTGAGAAGAAGCATTTACGTACGTAATTTCTTGAGAAATTTCAAGCGCGTTTTCTTCTGGTAATAAGGTGGCGTCTATAGATATAGTGTGCTGAGCATGCACGACAAGCACACTTAGCAAACAACACAGTCCAACTATTTTTTTATACAATATCAAGAGGTCTTCAAAAACTTAATAGGTTGCGCGTTGGGTAGTGTTGATTGAAGGTAGTATACGCCATTGGCCAATGCAGAGATTGGTAATTCTACAGTCGAGTTGTTGGTTTTCGATACAGTCATAACTTCTTGTCCTAGCATATTATAAATCATAAAACCAACAGGTTCTAATCTGCTAGAAATCGTAATAGAAAGTATATCTGAAACCAATGTACGTTCCACCTTCACTGCAGAATCTACAACAAAATCTGTACCACTTAATAGATCGAACTCTTTGTCGGTTTCCAATTGCATTACAACTGGTAAATGGTCACTCATATTATATAAATCACTTCGAAGTGCCGAGCTAAATTCGCCATTACATTGCGAATCATTAATACTTTCATTATAACAATTTCCATTGTTACCATAGGCTTGATAAGTATCCGGAACATAACGCATGGTAGGATTGGTCATCATATTTTCTGAAACGAGTATAAAATCGAATCGGTCGTCTAATCCACCCCCTGCACCTGCGCCAAAAGGAGCCGAGCTAGTTCGTGTGCTCTGCGTATGAATTTCACTGAAACTTTCATCAGTATGCCAATCACCAGGAGTATCTATTGGATCTACAAAAGTGATAGGATTAGCGGTGTCAAGTAGTTCTTGATATGCAGGTTCATCAGAACTGTATAAGTTCAAATCTCCTGCAAAAATCACAAAAGAATTTGGATCTAGAGAACCCAAAGTACTTGTAAATTCTCTCACCATGTCAAGTCGTGTATTTTCATTAGAAGCTCCTTGACTTGATTTTAAATGACTTACATAAATATCTAAAAATACCGGGTCAACATCGGCATCGACCGTATTTAATTTTAGAATATATCGGTTAATGTCCCGCACCGTAGTGGTTATAACTTCGATATCTTCAAGGGAGAATTTATCCGATCGGTAGAAAATGAGTTGCTGTAAATCTGCATTTCCAGATTGATTGTCTATAAACTGGGCTCTGTTGTATAACGTCCCATTGCTATTTAAAGAAGTATCCAAAATTCGATTTGCGGCATTTGCGCTCTCAAGCTCACATACCATAAAAATATCTGGTTCGTAAGCGTCTATTATATCCTTTAAAATATTTTCTCTATTGGATGGATTCGCACTAGGAAATTCCAACAGGTTATAAAACATGGTATTAATGGTTTCCTGCGCAAAAGACGAAGCACAAGTAAAAATAAGTAGGTAAAAAAATAGTGATCTTATCATTGTGGGGAGTTTCTAGAAATTTGGACTTAAATTAAATTCGTCATAGAAATTATTGAGTACTTCCAACACTTCTTCCTCGGTATCTACTAGATGTATTAAATCGAGGTCGGTTGCGCTAATGTTTTGATTGTCATGAAGCAAAGCTTTTTTCACCCAGTCTAAAAGTCCCTGCCAGAAATCTGTGCCAACCAGGATAATTGGGAAGCGCTCAATTTTATGAGTTTGAATTAGAGTAAGAGCTTCAAAAAATTCATCCAATGTTCCAAAACCACCCGGCATAACAACAAACCCTTGGCTATACTTTACAAACATAACTTTGCGAACAAAGAAATAGTCGAAATCAATACTCTTATCTCCATCGATATACGGATTATCATGTTGCTCGAAGGGTAAGGTGATATTGAGTCCAACCGATGTTCCTCCAGCCAAATGTGCACCTTTATTACCGGCTTCCATTATACCTGGACCACCACCTGTAATAACTCCATAACCATTTTCGGTAATCTTTTTAGCTATACGCGTGGCGAGTTGGTAATACGGCTGATCTGGTTTTGTACGAGCCGAACCAAAAATCGATACACAAGGGCCTATCTGACTCAGCTTTTCATAACCATTGACAAATTCGCCCATGATCTTAAAGATGGCCCATGAATCATTTGTCTTTACTTCGTTCCAGTTTTTAGGAGTTAATTCGTTTCTCATGCTTTTAATTATGTTTGCAATTTAAGGGATTCTGGCTCTTTTCCAGTGACCAAAAGTTCCCTAATGTAATTCTTTTTGAAGGAATTTAGCTGTATGGCTTTCCTTGATCTTACAAATTTGTTCTGGGGTACCTGTTGCGATTACTTGCCCGCCATTTTTACCACCTTCGGGTCCGATATCAATTATGTGATCTACAACTTTAATTACATCTAGATTGTGTTCAATAATAACGACCGTATTTCCTTTGTTTACTAATTTATTCAACACTAAAAGTAATACTCGAATATCTTCAAAATGCAATCCAGTTGTTGGTTCATCTAGTATATAAAAGGTATTACCAGTGTCCCTTTTTGAAAGTTCCGTCGCAAGCTTTATACGTTGCGCTTCACCTCCAGATAGGGTTGTAGATTGCTGCCCTAACGTAATATAGCCTAGACCTACATCATGTATGGTTTTTAGCTTTCTATAGATTTTAGGAATGTGCTCAAAAAACTCAACGGCTTCATTAATTGTCATTTCCAAAACATCATAAATAGATTTGCCTTTATAGCGAATCTCTAACGTTTCTCTATTAAAACGCTTTCCTTGACAGGTTTCACACACCACGTATACATCTGGCAGGAAATTCATTTCAATTACTCTTAAACCTCCACCTTGACATGTCTCACAACGACCACCTTTCACATTGAAACTAAATCTACCTGGTTTATATCCACGTATCATTGCTTCTGGAACTTTCGAAAACAAATTTCTTATTTCAGAAAAAACACCCGTATATGTCGCTGGATTTGAACGCGGGGTTCTACCAATTGGCGATTGATTGATATCAATCACCTTGTCAATATGTTCAAGTCCTTTGACTTTTTTATAAGGCATAGGTTTCTTTACACCATTAAAAAAATGAGCATTTAAAATGGGGTAAAGTGTTTCATTAATAAGCGTAGATTTTCCACTCCCAGAAACACCAGTAACGCCAATCATCTTGCCAAGAGGAATACTAATGGACACATCTTTTAAATTATTTCCAGTAGCTCCTGTTAGCGTTAAACTTTTACCGTTTCCTTTTCTACGTTCCTTGGGAATTTCTATTTTTTTAGTACCATTTAAATAATCGGCTGTTAACGTATGGTGTTTAAGAATTTCCTGAGGACTTCCCTTTGAAACAATTTCTCCTCCGTGCTTACCAGCTGCGGGTCCGATGTCGATAACATAGTTGGCATGTTCAATCATGTCTTTATCATGCTCCACTACAATTACCGAGTTGCCTATATCTTTAAGTTTTACCAAAGAATGAATAAGCTTTTCATTGTCGCGTTGATGTAAACCAATACTCGGTTCATCTAAGATGTACAACACACCCACCAATTGTGATCCTATTTGCGTAGCCAGTCGAATACGTTGTGCTTCACCACCCGAAAGTGATTTTGAACTTCTATCCAGTGCCAAATACGTCAAGCCTACATCGACTAAAAACTGAAGTCTCGTGCGTACTTCTTTAATAATTTCTGACGCAATCTTTAACTGAGTATCACTGAGATCTTTTTCTAAATCTTGGAACCAATCAGCCAATTCGAGCACATCCATTTGAGCTAATTGCGCTATGTTTTTCTCATTTACTTTGAAAAACATAGACTCTTTACGCAATCGAGAACCTTCACATTCTGGACATAGAATTCGATCCATATATTCTTTAGCCCATCGTTTTAGCGACTTTGATTCATTGGCTTCAAAGGTATTTTGTAGAAAAGTAGCGACACCCTCAAAATCAATTTTGTAATTACGAGTAATACCCAGTGTTTTTGAAGCTACTTCGAAAGTAGAGTTTCCTCCATGAAAAATGACTTCTTTCGCTTCCTCTGGAATATTGCTAAACGGATCGTTTAAACTAAAATCGAATTTTTGCGCAATGAGTTCCAGTTGTTTGAATACCCAATTATTTTTTTGCGGACCGTGAGGCGTCAGCGCCCCTTGTTTAATAGATAGTTTTTTATCGGGAACAATTTTGTCTAAATTAACTTGGTGTAATTGCCCTAATCCTTTGCATTTCGGACACATTCCTTTGGGCGAATTGAACGAAAAATTATTCGGTTCTGGGTTTGGGTAGGAGATACCCGAAGACGGACACATGAGTGATCTACTAAAGTATCTCACTTCATCGGAATCGTGATCCAAAACCATTAGAACATCATCTCCATGATACATAGCAGTAACAATGGTTTCGGATAACCGCTTATCGTTATCGGCACCTGCGCTTATTTTTAAGCGATCGATCACAGTTTCTATATCATGTGTTTTGTATCGATCGACTTTCATTCCTTTGGTAATATCCAATACCTTTCCGTCTACTCGAACCTTTAGAAAACCTTGTTTGGCAATTTGTTCGAAAAGTTCTCGGTAATGTCCTTTTCTAGAGCGAACTACTGGCGCTAGAATACTTACTTTTTTACCTTCGAAGTCTTTGGAAATAAGTTGTTGTATTTGTTCGTCGCTATAGCTTACCATTTTATCTCCTGTATTGTAACTATAGGCATCACTAGCACGGGCAAATAGAAGACGTAGGAAGTCGTAAATCTCTGTAATGGTTCCTACCGTAGAGCGCGGACTTCTACTTGTTGTTTTTTGTTCGATGGCGATGACTGGAGATAGGCCATCAATTTTGTCTACATCTGGGCGTTCTAGACTCCCTAAAAACTGTCTCGCGTAGGCAGAAAAAGTCTCAATGTAACGACGCTGTCCTTCGGCATAAATGGTGTCGAAAGCTAACGAAGATTTACCGCTCCCAGAGAGACCAGTAATCACTACTAGTTCTTCCCTCGGAATTGTGATGTCGATGTTCTTTAAATTGTGAACTCGAGCTCCTAAAACTTCGATTACATCCTCGTTTTTAGCCATAGTTTGCAAAGGTACTCAAATGGATTGAAAAAAAAGAAGTTGCGTTCGTCCGAAGCTGTTAATTAATTCACATTTTCAGTCAATAAAATCAACTGTGAATTTCTCGATATAAAAATGGATAAAATGAAATAGCAATGAAGAAAAGCACGCCAATTATTAGGGAATAACTCACAATAAGAATTAAGGTTGGAAGTGCAAACAGTAAGTACATTAGCGGAAGTAAAACACCACCCAATACCAATAGCAAGAAAACAATGTACAAGTACTTAATTACGCCCGGTAATTTACGGTCCATTTTACCTTGAAATTGAAATAGTTTTGGCAATACTTCGTTGCTCATATATTCTCCCAACTTGGAAAGAAACACTTCGTTAAAACTAGAATCCTCGAACGCGCTAGAATCTATGTTTTGAGCCAATGCCATAATTTTTTCCTGATGCCGTTCGAACACAGCATTAAAATCGAGCGAATCTTTAAATGATGCGAATTTATATCCAAAGAAGTACCACAGTCCAGAACCACACTTATGTTCGAGCCATTTTTGGACAATATCATTGTCATATACTTTCGGATATTTTATGTTTTCAGGTAGTTTTTTATCCTTGCTGTTGGTCATTAATAAGGCCTTTAATTCAAGATAAAGATTTTCGGTATCATCGTACTGATTGGATTCTTGAAGAAATTCAATCGCGAGTTTCGATTTACCTTTGTAAAATTCTTTGACCTCGAAAAACGTAAGACCAGCAAATTCATCATCGATATACTCACGCAATCCAGGAAGCCACATTTTAGATCGGAGTAGTAATTCAATAATACTTCTGAAATTATGCATTTTCTGAGTAATCTTACCCAAGCTATCGATTACTTGATCACGATTGTTTCGAAGTCCTAACGCCGAAGAAGCTAGGTAAACCATAATAATAGCCGATAAAAATCCACTAATTCCAATAAAGATTGTAGTTACATCTTCTAAAACTATTTTGAATTCGGGCGTAGTGGCAAGTTTTTGCCAAAGCAACAGGCCTATCCCAATACAAAGTAGCCCACTAAAAATTAGTGGGATAAGTGCATATAGATCTTTTATGAGTGATTTTTCCCTCATGTTGGTACAGCGCAAAAAAAGACAAGTCTATATAAGCCTAAGACTAGTGGAAAATCTCAATGTTAAACCATTTGATGTTTAGGACGGGGGTATACGTGACTTGTCTTTTCGTTCGTTCGCTGCTTTGCTGTGATTTAGATTCATCACCAAAAATAACCGCTTTACTTACATATTTGTAGTAAAATACTTACAAATCGATGAAAAGCCGCGTTTTACCGTTGAAGAGGGCAAATTCTCTAGTTTAGACTTAAAAGCCGACAGCAGTATCGTCGCCTCGTCTATCAGCTCCTCCTTCTAAGGTGCCATCTTCGCGCACGAGAATTGCGTCTACTTTTCCAATTACAGGTGCATTTTGCTGGTCAGGTGTATATCCTTTTTGACGTAGCTCTTCCAATACTAATGGATCGAAAGAATTAGGTTCGAAAAGCACAATGTCTGGTAACCATTGATGGTGAAATCGCGGCGCATTTACAGCGTCCTGCATGGTCATATCAAATTCGTAAACATTGAGTATGGTTTGTAAAACGGATGTAATAATTGTTGAGCCTCCTGGAGTTCCTACACTCATCCAGAATTTGCCATCCTTTTCTACCAAGGTTGGCGTCATCGAACTCAGCATTCGCTTTTGAGGAGCAATGGCGTTTGCTTCGCCTCCAATGAGACCAAACATATTAGGCTCTCCTGGTTTAGCGCTAAAGTCATCCATTTCATTATTTAAAAAGAAACCAAGGTCAGATGCATAGAGTTTGGATCCATATCCACCGTTTAGTGTGGTGGTTACCGAAATGGCATTACCTAACTGATCTACAATGGAATAATGAGTTGTTTCCATACTTTCATATCCAGGGATGGAGCCATAACTAATAGCTGCAGAAGGGGTTGCTTTTTCAAAAGAAAAATCATCCATTCGTCCCGTTAAATACCCTTCCGAAATTAAGGTATCAATCGGAATATCTACAAAGTCCGGATCGCCTAAATAAAAGCTTCTATCGGCATAGGCGCGACGTTCAGCTTCGGTAATTACTTGGATAGTCTTCGTAGTGTTATGACCGTATTCGTTTATTGGATATGGTTCAATTGCATTTAGAATTTGCGCTAAGCAAACACCACCACTTGAAGGTGGTGACATAGAAATTACCCGTAAGTCCTTGTAATTAAAAACAACAGGCTCTCTCCATTGCGCTTCATATGCGTTGAGGTCTTCCATGG
>Ga0316209_1001643_pt1 | contig 21764 bp, 21 predicted proteins | sample 6monopyrite_MG_FD_204945 | JGI IMG/M metagenome (GOLD analysis project Ga0316209, IMG submission 204945) | Microbial mat bacterial communities from mineral coupon in-situ incubated in ocean water Damariscotta River, Maine, United States -... | ecosystem: Environmental > Aquatic > Marine >...
ACAAAAAAAAATTGGTATTAAATATTAAGAAAATCATTATCAAGTCAATAAACAATAAGATTTTTATATCTTTATTGATTATGACAAAAGAAAATAAAACTTACACCCTAATTGGCGCAGGAATTATAAGTGCCACTTTGGCTATTTTTCTTAAAAAATTAATGCCTAATGCTAAAATTCAAATTTATGAGCGTTTAAGCAAAGTTGGGGCAGAAAGTTCAGCGGCTTGGAATAATGCTGGTACTGGTCATTCGGCTTTTTGTGAACTAAATTATACTCCCGAATTAGAAGACGGCACAATAGATTTATCTAAAGCATTAAAAATATCGGAGCAATTTGAAATATCTAAACAATTGTGGGCACATTTAAAATCAAATGGAGAACTAAATCCAAAACAAGCTTTTATTAATGATATTGACCACATGAGTTTTGTTTGGGGAAAAGAAAACAAAGCGTTTTTAAAAAAACGGTATAATGCCATGACTAAATATCCCATTTTTGAAGACATGAAATATACTGAGGATTCAAAAACAATGGAAGAATGGGCACCATTAATAATGAAAAATCGCACAAATGCAGACGACTGTTGTATGACTAGAATGGCAATTGGAACGGATGTAAATTTTGGAGCCATCACAAGAGGGATGATAGAACATTTAAAAACCTGTAATAATGTTGATGTAAATTTAGGTTACGACATTCACAACATTTCTAAAGTTGATGATAAATGGGAAATTGAAATTGAGAACCTTGAGACCAAAGATGAATTTAAAATTACAACTGACTTTGTGTTTATTGGTGCTGGTGGTGGAGCGATTCCATTATTAGAAAAAACTGACATTCCTGAATCTAAAGGGTATGGTGGCTTTCCGGTAAGTGGACAATGGTTAAAATGTACTAATCCTGAGGTAATTAAACAACATGAAGCTAAGGTGTATGGTAAAGCTGATGTGGGTTCTCCACCAATGTCGGTTCCGCACTTAGATACTAGAATGATGGACGGAAAAAAATCGCTTTTGTTTGGTCCCTATGCCGGATTTTCAACTAAATTTTTAAAAAATGGATCATATTTAGATTTTCCTATGTCGATTGAAATTCATAATATTTGGCCTTTAATATCAGCTGGTTGGAAAAACCTTTCACTCACCAAATATTTAGTCAAACAAGTTTTTCAATCTATGGATGATAGATTTGAGTTTTTACTAAAGTATTACCCTGATGCTAAAATTAAAGACTGGGAATTAGTAGAGGCTGGCAAACGGGTTCAAATTATAAAAGATGATGAAGAAGAAGGTGGTAAACTTCAATTTGGAACCGAAATAGTTACAGATAAAGACTTGACTCTTGCTGCATTATTAGGCGCGTCTCCAGGTGCATCTACTTCTGTTTCAATTATGCTTGACTTACTTGAAAAATGTTTTCCAGATAAACTTAAAACAAAAGATTGGCAATTAAAAATTAAAGAAATGATTCCGTCTTATGGGGAATCTTTAATTACAAATGGAGAATTATTGCGTAAAACAAGAGCAAATACAACTCATATTTTAAAGCTAGAAGAATAAATAAATGGCTGTCTATAAAAATATAGACAGCCATTTAATTTGTATAAGTTTATACATTTTATTAACTAAAAGATCAAGGTTTTTAAAGAATAATTAAACGGAGTTTCCTTTTGGAAACGAGTATTTAATTATTCAAAAAATAACACAGAAATTTGAGTTAAGAATGTTTATTTTTCAAATTCAGCAACCGTTTTATCTATAATAGACACACAATCTAACAATTGTTCTTTCGTCATTACTAATGGAGGTGCAAATCTAATAATGTTACCATGTGTTGGTTTTGCCAACATGCCATTGTCTTTTAATTTTACACACATGTCCCAAGCAGTAGAACTATCTTCTGAATCGTTAATTACAACTGCATTTAATAATCCTTTACCTCTGACTAATTTTAAGATGTTGTATTTTTCAACTAATTTTCCAACTTCTAATCTAAATAATGATCCTAACGCTTGGGCATTTTCGGCTAGTTTCTCATCTCTAATCACTTCTAAAGCGGCAATTGCCACTTTACATGCCACTGGGTTTCCACCAAACGTAGAACCATGTTGACCAGGCTTAATTACATTCATGATGTTATTGTTCGCTAAAACAGCAGAAACTGGATAAGCTCCACCCGAAATGGCTTTACCTAATATCAATATATCTGGCTTAACATTTTCGTGATCAACAGCTAATAATTGTCCTGTTCTTGCGATTCCAGTTTGAACTTCATCAGCAATAAATAAAACATTTTTAGCCTCACATAAAGCTTTACATTCATTTAAATACCCTTCATCTGGCACAAAAACACCAGCTTCACCTTGAATAGGCTCAGTCATGAATCCAGCAATATTTTCTTCTTCTAATGCTTTTGCTAATGCTGCTGTATCGTTATATGGTATTTTTATAAATCCTGGTGTGTAAGGTCCAAAACTTTTTCTTGCATCTTCATCATTAGAGAATGAAATTATTGTTGTTGTTCTTCCATGGAAGTTATTTTCACAAACAATAATTTTCGCATCATTTTCATTGATTCCTTTTACTTCATACGCCCATTTTCTACATAACTTGATAGCTGTCTCAACAGCTTCAGCTCCTGTATTCATTGGCAACACTTTATCAAAACCAAAATATTCAGTTACAAATTTTTCGTATGGTCCTAATGCATCATTATAAAATGCTCTTGACGTTAAGGTTAACCTATTAGCTTGATCCATCATTGCATTTACAATTTTAGGATGACAATGCCCTTGATTTACTGCAGAATATGCCGATAAGAAATCATAATATTGTTTCCCTTCCACGTCCCATACATGAACGCCTTTTCCTCTTTCTAATACAACTGGCAATGGATGGTAATTGTGTGCCCCGTATTTATCCTCCATATCCATCAATTGTGATGATGATAATTTTTCCATAATTTCTGACATATTTTTTAATCTTTAAATAGTTTACTAATATAGCTCATCACGGAGAGTACTCATCCTTTCCTCTATTAACTTGAGAAATTTACTTAAGCAAAGATAATTATTTTTTTAGGAATTAATAGTGCATGATTTTGAAAAGTATTGAAATGCTATCAAGCAAATTAATATATTTGCATTCTAAATGTCAACTACCGACACATATCAAGTTATAACTAAAACTTCTGAAGGTTTTTATAAAGAAAAAGGCTCAAAGTTTTTTGGTTATGCTATTCCTTGTACTAACGAAACAGAAGCTAAAGCACATTTGATTAAATTTAAAAAAGAAAATCCCAACGCTTGTCATGTGTGTTTTGCATGGCGATTTGGAAAAGACAGTACAAAGTACATTGACCGTTTTTATGATGATGGCGAACCTTCAAATTCGGCAGGAAAACCCATTTTTGGACAAATTCAAGCTTTTGATGTAACTAACATATTAATTGCAGTAGTAAGAATTTACGGCGGTACAAACTTAGGTGTTGGTGGACTAATGCACGCTTACAAAACAGCTGCAAAAGAAGCCCTTGAAAAAGCAACTATTATTAAAAATTCAATTTGCGATTATTACAGGGTAAAATTTGACCAATCCGCTACAGGAAAAGCTTATGAAATGATGCGCAAACTTAAATTAGACATTATAAATACGTCTTATGATGTAATAGAGTTTAAGGTAGAACAGTCACGGTCTAAGTTTATTGAAAATGAATTTGAAACATTACCTTGGTTTAACATTACTTATTTAAAAACAGAATAAAATGAAATTATTAAAAGAATTAGTAGAAGTTAGGGGTGCTAGTGGAGATGAAACAGCCATTAAAAATTTTATTTTAAATTACATAAATTCTGATAAAGAGACCTGGGAAGTACAACCAAAAATTTATGAAGGAAAAGGTTTTCAAGATGCTTTTATTCTCGTTTTTGGAGACCAACCTACAACTGCTATTTTTTCTCACATAGATACAATAGGTTTTACAATTGGATACAATAATAATTTAATCAAAATTGGTGGCCCTAGAACCATTGACGGCACATTATTAGTTGGTTCAGATTCTCAGGGAGAAATTGAAGCTGAATTAATGGTGATTGAAGAAGAAAATGGAAATACACATGTACAAGCCATTTTTGAACGCCAAATTGAAAGAGGGACTATTTTAACGTATAAACCTAATTTTAGAGTAACTGAAGATTTTATTCAATCACCATATATGGATAATAGACTAGGCGTTTGGAATGCATTGGAAGTTGCAAAAACACTAACTAATGGTGCTATTGTATTTTCTACGTATGAAGAGCATGGTGGAGGTACGGTTGGTTTTTTAGGTCGATTCTTATGGGATAAATTTCAAATTAATCAAGCTTTAATTTCTGATATTACATGGGTAACTGATGGTGTTAAACACGGAAAAGGTGTAGCCATTTCTATGCGTGACAAAGGTGTACCTAGACGCTCTTATTTAAATAAAATAATTGAATTAGCTAAAAAATCTGGTATTAAATATCAATTAGAAGTTGAAAGCGCTGGCGGAAGTGATGGGACAATGTTACAATCAACTGATTTACCGTTTGATTGGTGTTTTATTGGTGCTGCTGAAGATCATGTGCATTCGGCTGACGAAAAAGTGCATAAAGCAGATTTGAAAGCTATGACCGAACTGTATATTGAGTTAATGAAACAACTGTAAAATACCCCTCCCAAACAATAAAATTCAGGAGAGATATATTATACTTTTAATCTGGTAATTGAGCTGGAGGTTCAACTACCGAAATGTGCGTTTTTAATGATTCTAATTCGGCTTCTAAAACCAATTTATAAAAATCAGTTGAACTATTAGCCGTTTGAATCTTTTCAAGTGCATTATAATAGGCTTGACGTGAATCGTTATCACCTTTAATGATAGCAATTGGAAAGCCATTCATTAACAACACCAAATTCATAATTAAACGAGACGTGCGCCCATTACCGTCAATAAATGGATGAACCGTTACGATTTTCTCATGCATGTCGGCAGCCAAAAAAACTGGATGAATTTTATTTTTGTTTGATTCATAAAATTCAAACACTTCTTCCATTTGTCTTCCAATCAAAAATGGCTGTGGTGGAACATGCGCACTACCTGAAATAAAAACCGGAACTGAACGATACACACCCGCATTAACCTTGTCAATTGATTTTAAAATTAAATAGTGGATTTGTTTTAAAATTCGTTCAGTTAAAAACTCATTTTGTTTAACTAAATCCACAATAAAATCAATGGCCTCAAAATGATTAACCGCCTCTAAATGCTCGGTCATTGATTTACCACTAATGGTTAAGCCTTCTTTAACAACTAAGAAAGTTTCTTGCATAGTTAAAGTATTCCCTTCAATTTTATTTGAATCATAAGTATATTTTACAGAATAATACTCATGCATTTTTTCTAAGGCAATCCCTTCTAAAGGACGACAATTGTCCCACTTTGTTTTTAACTCATCTATTTCAACAATCAAATTTTGAATTGAGTTATCTATAGTTGAAACTTGATTTTTAGAATTGTATTTAACAGCTTCTTCTGCAACTTTAAGTGCATTTAAAGAAAAGTCCTCATCTTGAATTGCGTATAAAATTTTGTCTGACAACCAGGCTGACATTGCATCTTTTTCATTTAATTTATAAAAATGAATAAAATCTATAACTTGTTTTTTACTAGCCTTTCGTTGACCATGCTCTAACTTACTAATAATTGCCTTATCAATATTTAACGCAGCAGAAACATCAGCTAAGTTTAGCTTGAGTTTTTTACGACTGTTTTTTAATATGTAAGCAAAATTATTCATCTGTCAATACTTTTTGACAAATTTAGTCATTTTTATTTGACAAAACAAGTCAAACATGAATTTAAAACGTATTGATTACTTTTTAGAAAAATCCAAATCAAAAGGCAAACGATTTAGAATAGAACGGCCTAAAGTTAACTCATCTGTATAATGAAGTTCTGTGCCAACGGCTACTCCTCTAGATAATGTAGTGATTTTTAAATCAAAATCTGCCAACTTACGGTATAAATAAAAATTAGTTGTGTCTCCTTCCATTGAGGCATTTAGAGCTAAAATAACTTCTTTTATTTCACCTCTTTCAACTCTATCAATCAATGTTGATATATTTAAGTCTGCCGGACCAATACCTTCCATTGGAGAAATAACGCCACCTAACACATGATAAACACCAAAATATTGCTCGGTAGATTCAATCGCCATAATATCACGAATATCTTCCACCACACAAACCAAACTTTTATTTCGACTATTCTGAATACAAATACTACAAGTTTCGGAATCAGAAACATTACCACATATTTTACAAGATGCGATATTTTGATGCAAATTGTTTAGTGAATGTGCAAATAACTTAATTTCATCTTCATCTCGTTTTAACAAATTTAAAACTAAACGTAAAGCTGTTTTTTTTCCAATTCCTGGTAATGACGAAAAATGATCTACTAAATCTTCTAAATGTTTTGATGGAATATTCACAGTGGTAAAATTAAGAAATTTATACTGATTTTAGTCTTTTTTAAAATAATAAAAATGGATAGGCTAAAATATAGTAATGATGATTACCTTTGACTAAACCAACAACAAATGCTGCAAGCTTCATTTCAAAAACTGACTTTAAATTTTAAACAACCTTCTGGCACATCTAGAGGAGTGTTGACGCAAAAAGATTCTTGGTTAATTTCGATTTGGGAGTCAAAAAACGACACAATAAAAGGTATTGGTGAGGCATCAATCATTAAAACATTATCACCCGATTGGAACGAGAATTTTGAAGTAAAAGTAGCAGAAGTTTGTGAAAATATTTCTCATTTTACAACTCCAACAGGACTTGATGAATTAAGAGTTTACCCAACAATTCATTTAGCAATTGAAACAGCATTATTGGATTTAAAACATGGTGGTAAAGGCATTATTTATCCATCTGACTTCACAAAAAAACAAGCTTCAATTCCAATAAATGGTTTAATATGGATGGGAAACAAAGCCTTTATGCAACAACAAATTAATGCTAAAATTAAAGCCGGTTTTAATTGTATTAAATTAAAAATTGGCGCCATTGATTTTGAAACAGAATTACAAATTTTAAAAGGTATTCGCTCAGAATATTCGCAAGATGTTATTGAATTGCGTGTGGATGCAAATGGTGCGTTTTCGCCAAATAATGCCCTTGAAAAACTAGAAAAACTAAGTCAATTTAAATTACACTCGATTGAACAACCTATAAAAGCTGGACAAGAATATGCAATGGAAAAATTATGCCGAAAAACACCGTTACCCATTGCGCTTGATGAAGAACTGATTGGGAAATATAGCTTAGCAGATAAAACAGAATTATTAAACAAAATTACACCGCAATACATTATTTTAAAACCCTCATTAATTGGTGGATTTAAAGGAACAGATGAATGGATTACAATTGCAAAATCAAAAGGTATAGATTGGTGGATAACCTCAGCCCTTGAAAGTAACATTGGTTTAAATGCTATTGCGCAGTACACATTTACAAAACAAAATCGTATGCCTCAAGGTTTAGGCACTGGAGGATTGTTTACAAACAATATTACATCTAATTTAGTGGTTGAAAATGGAAAATTGATTTTAAGAAACTGATTTTAATTTTTCGACTTTTGATTGTACATCTTTAGCTAAATCATTAAGCTGATTATAACTATAGTTTTCTAATGAAATTGGCTCACCAATATTAATGGTTATTGTGCCTTTTTTAAAATTAAAATTAGAATCTGACGGCCAAACTGAGTTTGTACCATTCATAGCAACTGGTAAAATTTCAACACCTGCTTCTAGTGCAATATTAAATCCACCTTTTTTAAACCTTTTAATTTTTCCATCTTCACTCACTGTTCCTTCCGGAAAAATCAAAACAGTTTTTCCGTTTTTAATTAATTGAGCCGCATTTTTCAAACTATTACTTGCTTCTTTATTATTTCCACGATTTATAAAAATCATACCTGTTGCCATCATGTACCAACCTAAAAAGGGAACTTTTTTTAATTCTTTTTTTGCGATAAAATGAAGATTTAGCGGTAATATTCTAAATAAAGTTGGAATATCTAAATAAGAAGAATGATTAGCCATCACAATATATGTTTTGGTTTTCTCAATATTTTCTAATCCATTAATTTTTGTTTTGCCGCCAGCTATAAATAAAATACCAGGCGACCAAATTGTACGTGCCATCACCAATGGCATTTTTCGGCTAAAGGTTACTAACAATACAACAAGAGATGTAGAAATACAAAGTATTGTCCACAAAATCATTAAAATTATTCTCATTTATGATTTTACCTCCGCTTTATTTTCTTCTGCATATTTTCTCATTAATTCTCCTGCTTCTTTTGGATTTCTAGAGTCTTTTATATGCCTTGGAACTGGTTTTAAATCCCATACTATGTGGAACCACGATAAGATTTTTAAAATATAATAAGTAATATCAATTTCCCACCAATAAAATCCTTGACGAACTGTTTTCATATAATAATGGTGGTTGTTATGCCAACCTTCACCAAGTGTTAATAATGCTAAAAAAAGATTATTTTTAGATTCGTCATTACTTTCGTAACGTTTTTTACCGAACATGTGCATTAATGAATTTATGGAGAAGGTCCCATGAAATAACAATACCGTACTTAAGAAAAACCCAATAATTAGCGTTGATAATCCATTAGTTAAAATAGCAGAAAAAGACATTTCAGCATCCGGAGTATTCACATAGCCACCAATTAAATAAACAGATAACATTAAAACTAAAGGTGGAATTAAATGATATTTATTAAGCCAAATCAACTCTGGAAATTTTCCGAAATCTTTAATTAAGTTAAATTTTGTATCCTTAAAATCAGGTCCTAAAATCCAACCAACATGCGAATAGAAAAAACCATACACTTTTTTAGAATGTGGATCTTTAGGTGTATCACTATACTTGTGATGAACTCTATGATTTGCTCCCCAATGCAGCACCCCTTTTTGAACAGAAGTTTCAGCAAAAAAAGCTATTAAAAACTGTACAAATCTTGATGTTTTATAGGTTGCATGAGAAAAATACCTATGATACCCACCAGTCACAAAAAACATTCTAACAAAATAAAGAGAAATACATAAAACCCAGTCAAAAGTTGTAACTTTTATCCAAGGTAAAAAAGCTAAAAATGGTGCAAAATGCATTAAAATAAATCCTTTTTGATGCCACCAATCAATCTTTCCTCTTTTTTCTTTTTGCAATACTGTTTTTTCAGCCATAACAATCGATTTTTTTTGCAAAGATAAAGGATGTTTGCGCTTGTATTACATTTATTATGCAGGTATAACAAATAAAATAATTCTAATTCACAACAAATTTTAATAAACACATAATTTACAATCAAGTATCACTTCATTCCAACATTATTATGATTAATTACAGTTTAATAAAATCATTATGTATATTTGGGTTACAATGAATTCTTATATAATTAAATATACCTGTTTCATAATCTTAACTCAAACATTATATAGCTGTAATAACACTGACAATCCGATACATTTAAAAACACTTCAAACTTTCACAATTGACACATTATCAAATACTTTTTTATGGTATGAAGTAAAATTAAATACTGAAAAATTAGGCTTTTTTTGGAAAGATAAATTGAATTATCCTTATTCAAACTTTAAAAATTTACGTCAAAATTTTGAACAAGAAAACAAAACCTTAATTTTTGCAATGAATGGAGGAATGTATTTAAAAGACCAATCACCACAAGGTCTCTATATCGAAAATGGAGAAATTTTATCCCCAATAGATACCACTCAAATCGCATACGGAAATTTTTACATGCAACCGAATGGAATTTTTTATGTGACTAAACAAAATGACTTTTTCGTAGTGAAAACAGAAAACTTTATTTTAAATAAAAATATCAAGTATGCAACACAATCAGGTCCTATGTTATTAATTGATGGTAAGTATCATTCTAAATTTCAAAAAAAATCAAAAAGTAAATATATACGAAATGGCGTAGGCATTTTACCTAATGGAAACGTCATTTTTTGTATGTCTAAAGCTAAAATTAATTTTTATAATTTTGCTAAATTCTTTAAAGACAAAGGATGTGAAAACGCCCTCTATTTGGATGGTTTTGTATCAAGAACTTATTTACCTGAACAAAACTGGTATCAATTAGATGGAAAATTAGGCGTAATTATTGGTGCATGGGAATAAATCATAAAATGAAAAATAATTACAACCAAACAAAATCAACTCATCTTATCATTTCTATTGTGATAGATATTTTGGGCATGATATCTTATTTAATCCCTGGATTAGGTGAGTTAGTTGATGTTATTTATGCACCTATTGCGGGTTTAGTTATTTTTTTAATGTACAAACGGGATTTTAAAGTCGGTATTATTGGAGGATTATTTGGTACAGCAGAAGAACTTTTTATTACTGACTTGATTCCTACAGCCACAATAATTTGGATTTACACCTATGTTATAAATAAGAAAAAAACCAAAAAATTATTTGAAATAAATGAAAAATAGTTAAAGCAATAATTTTTTAATAGTTTGACGTGTAAAATCGCTCATGTCATCAATTTTATCTTTGGTTAACCCCTTAGTTGAAATTGGTTTTCCGATTCGTAACTCTACTTTTCCTGGTTTTAATTTTAAGCTAGACTGCTCTGGCCAAACATCTTCTGCATTAACAATAGCTACAGGTAAAATATCGGTTTGGGCATGCATAGCAAGATGAAATGCCCCTTTTTTGAAAGGTAACAATCCCTTAGAACCATCAAAAGTACCTTCCGGAAAAATCATTATATTTTTTCCTTTTTTAACCTTATTTCCGGCAATTTTCATACTTCTAATGGCTTTCATTTTATTTTCTCGGTCAATAAAAATAATACCTGCGGCAGTCATCACCCAACCTAATAATGGGATTTTTTGCATTTCTTTTTTCGCAACATAATAAAAAATAAGTGGCAGCCCTGCAGTTAACATTGGAATATCCAAATTTGAAGTATGGTTTGCCAAAATGATATAATGTTTTGATTTGTCAATATGTTCTAATCCTGTTACATTCATTTTTGCACCTAAGACAAACAGTATAAATGGTGTCCAAATTTTATGAGCTATCCACATTGCCGACTTACTATTAAAAGTCAACAGTATTGCTACAAATGCCAAAGTAATAATCAAAATTGACCAAATTAATAAGATTATTAACTTTAATATAGATGTGAATTTTATCATTTTACAACCGTTAAAGATATAAAGAATAAATTAATGAATTTATTGGGGATCAACATCAATCACAAACCTAACCGAGCGAAAATCATGCTGAGCTAAAAATTCGTGCTTTTTTTGATTAATAATATTTTTCACTTTTTGAGGAGAAGCATTTCTTTCAAACTTAATGGTAATATTTTGCAAATAATAATTTCTAATTCGTCCAATCATAGGTGTTTCTGGACCTAAAACACGTTCTTTAAAAACATCTTTTAATTCTTTCGCTAAATATTGTGCTGCAAACTCAAGAGTGTCTCTTTTTTTATGTCGGAGTTGAATTATAATGACACGAAAAAAAGGAGGGTAGTTAAAATTTCTACGTTCCAAAATTTCTTGATTATACATGCCAACATAGTCATTTTGCATAACTTTTTGAATAATCCAGTGATTAGGTTCAAAAGTTTGAATAATAACCTTACCTCTTTTGGATTTCCGTCCTGCTCTACCTGCAACTTGGGACATGAGTTGGTACGCACGTTCAAAAGCTCTATAATCTGGAAATTTTAACAATTGATCAGCACTTAAAACACTAACCAAACCAACATTTTCAAAATCTAAACCTTTTGTTACCATTTGTGTCCCCACTAAAATATCAATGTCATGATTTTCAAATTCTGATATAATTGTAGAATACGCATTTTTTGCGCGGGTAGAATCTAAATCCATTCTTTTAATCCTTGCCTTTGGCAGATAAATCCCCAATTCATCTTCAATTTTTTCGGTCCCAAAACCTAACATTTTTAATTTATGACTACCACAAGCCCCACAAGTTGAAGGAGGCGTTAAATAGTACCCACAATAATGACATTTTAATACATTAGTAGATTTATGATAGGTTAATGACACATCACAATTGGTACACTGAGGGGTCCAATTACACATTTCACAGCTCCACAATGGGGTATAACCTCTCCTATTCTGGAATAAAATGAGTTGCTCTCCCCTTTCCAACGCCTCTTCCATCTCTGTAATTAAATAAGATGAAAAATGAGATTTCATTGACTTTTGACGGGTTTCTTTTTCCAAATCTGCACATAAAATTTCAGGCATTTGCACTCCACCAAAACGTTCGTGTAATTCAACTAATCCATAACGTTCTTCTTTAGCATTAAAATAAGATTCAATAGCTGGTGTAGCTGACCCTAAAAGGACTTTAGCTTGATGTTGTTTTGCCAAAACTATACTCACATCACGTGCATTATAACGTGGTGCTGGGTCATATTGTTTAAATGAATTCTCATGTTCTTCATCCACAATAATTAATCCTAAATTTTGATAGGGTAAAAAAACGGATGATCTCGCGCCTAAAATAATTCTAAACTGATTCTGATCGTTGTTTAAGACTTTATTCCATATTTCAATGCGTTCATTCTGATTAAATCGTGAATGGTAAACACCTACTAAGGCTCCAAAATAATGCCGTAATCTATTAATTAACTGTGCAGTTAAGGCTATTTCAGGCAATAAATATAACACTTGCTCACCTTTTTCTAAGGCTTCTTGAATAAGCTTTACATAAATTTCGGTTTTACCTGATGACGTTACACCATGTAATAAAACAACATCTTTTTCTTCAAAATAGTCAGTTATTTCTTCATAAGCTCTAAACTGATTTTGTGATAATTCTTTAATTTCACTTACTTCAGAGTTTAATTCTTCTAATCTTGATATTTCAGCAGTAAAAATTTCTAATATCCCTTTTTTATTAAGTGTAGCTAATGACGAATCTGAAATGTTTTGCTTCAATAATTCAGATTTTAAAACTGGAATTTGATTGCCATTTTGCCAATTTGTCATTTGAACAACCCGCAATAATGTTTCTACTTGTTTTTTGTTTCGCGCAGATAATTCTAAATCATTTAACACTTGCCCTAAATCATCATCTCCTTTAAAATGAGTATCAACTTGAACAAAAGATTTATATTTAGGTCGGTATTTTGATTTTAATTCTTCAGAAACTATAGCTGCTTTTTTTTCGATTAAAGACTTAATTAATGGCTGTATTGTTTTTATTTGAAGGATTTCTGATACTTCTTTTAGTGACAATTCATCTTGCAATTCAATCGCTTCAATAATCAAGTATTCTTTATCTGTCAATTTATCGTATTCCCTTTCAAATTCAGGATGAATACTAATTTTTGTTTCACTCCCCAATTTAAAATTTGAAGGCAATGCAGCATTCATTACATCACCTATGTTTGCCATATAATAATTTGAAATCCATTTCCAAAGCTTAAATTGATGACCTGTTACAATAGGTGTTTCATCTAAAATTGATTCTACATATTTAACCTGATAATTTTGTGGAATTTCTTCATGAATTTTGACCACTACACCAGTGTATAGTTTACTTTTCCCCAACGGAACGACAACCCTTACACCTGTTTTGACTAAATCATTTAATTCAAAAGGCAAACGATAAGTATAAGAATTTGGAATACTTAAAGGCAGTATAACATCAACAAAATATGTAATTCTTTCAGTCACGGCTACGAAAATAATCTTTTTAAGTCAATAAAAAAAGGGAAAGTATAAACGCTTTCCCTTTTTAAAACTTGATATTTAAATCTTATTATTTATAAGGCCAATTAGAAAATCCACCAATAAGATTATATACTTCTGTAAATTCCATAGTAGTCATCATTTTCATTGATTTACCGCTTCTACCTCCAGAATGGCAATAGACATAAATGGCTTTAGATTTATCTAATTTATTTAAGTTTTCTTTAAAAGTCTGACCATAAAAATCAATATTTACAGCACCTTCAATATGACCTTTTTTAAATTCATCTGCAGTTCTTACATCTAAAATAATGCCATGCCCTGCGTCTATTAATTTTTTAAATTCTGCTGCTTTAACATATTTAAAAATGTGCTTTTCATCTTGCTTTACGACTTGACTATCACTCTTAACAATAGTCATTGATACCGCAAAAAATGCGATTGAAACAACTGTCAATACTCCTATAATTTTTTTCATAATTTTCTATTATTTAAACGGCCAATTTCCGTAACCTCCAATTAAGTTATAGACTTCAGAAAATCCCATATCTTTCATCATATTCATAGCTTTTCCACTTCTACCTCCAGATGCACAATACACATAAACTGGTTTTGATTTATCTAGTTTAGTTAATTCATCTTTAAAACTTGGTCCATTAAAATCAATATTAACAGCGCCTTCAATTGCGCCATTTTCAACTTCACCTATTGTACGTACATCTAGTAATGTACCATTTCCAGATTCAAATAACGATTTAAATTCTTCTGCTTCTACATTTTTAGCAACAGTTTCAATTGCTTCTACAATCTCAACATCATTGTCATGTCCTTCAACGTGAGCAGATTCATCATTGTGCTCACTTCCTTCAGTATGTTCATTTTCTCCATTTGAACAAGATAATACAAAAGCACTTATTGCTATTGTTAGGATTGATATTTTAATTTTTTTCATTGTTTTTGTTTAGTTGTACAAATTTATTTATTTCCCTTAAAAGTATTGGTACTTTTATCACATTAATCATTATAATATCCATTTTTAGGTATATTTTCAGGTAGTTCTCCTTTAAAAAATCGATAAGTTAAACCAACATTAATTAATTCAGGTGACCAAAGAGATAATTCCATATTTGCCCCCAAATTGTCGTGAAAGAAAACATTAATCCCTGCAATAGTTACTCCTGTAAACATATTTATTTTTAAAGGAAAAAAGCGTTGTGTATATTCAGGTATAGACTCAATTTTACCTTGCCGGTATGCTACACCAATTTTTAATTTTAAATAATATTCAAATCCTGCTCTATAAAAAACTGACAATTGTGGATTTACGGATGCAAAAAATAAATTTGTCCCATATTTTTGATTATTAAAATCAATATCAAAATACTGATATCCAATTGTACCTGTTAAACTAAATAATTCATTTAAAGTAAATTCTTCACTAAAAGAAAAAGCAGGCAGAGCCAATTTGTAATTAAATTTATCTATTGAACTTGTGTCATTAAAATTATTTATCCCTTTTTTTAATCTTAATTGTTCGTTACTATAACCAACATTAAATTTCAACATTCTATTATGAATTTGAGTTTTTCCAACAAAGGTTATAAAAAATAAAAAGACAAAAATTAGCATTTTCATATTTGTAAAGTTATAAAAACATTTTGGCATAGTGATTGCTTAATCGATAAACATTATATAACTTTATAAAAAAATAACGTAAACTTGGAAAAAATTAAATTATGAAAAAGAAAATTACAATTTTATTAAGTGCAATTGCACTTTGTATTGGTAACAATGTTACTGCTCAGGCAGTGAGTGAGGGTAACATAATTATTGACCCATATTATGGTTATCCAAATTGGGGAGCTACTTTAGCAAGCAGTGCCTCAAATCTTGATGAAATAAATGTAACAGGTATAGGCCCTGCAGGATTGAGAGCTGAATATATGGTTGCTGATAATTTTGGTATTGGTATAGACTTTATTTATAATAGTTTCAATCTTAAGGGAACTGCTGATTCTTTAAATACTGATGGTTCGGTTTATAAATCTTATGATGTTAAAACATTTGCTCAACGATATAGACTTCATCTGAGAATGAACTATCACTTTGTGTCAACTGATGCTGTTGATGCTTATGTGGGATTTGGAATTGGTACTAATACTAGACGTTTTGGAGTCACTACTGATTACCCAAACTATGAAGATGCGTCTGTTACTGGAGCTATAATTCCTGTTTCAGCAAGATTAGCATTAGGTATGCGTTACTACTTCACTGATAACATTGGTTTAAATGTTGAATTAGGAATTGGTGGACCAGTTATATCTGGTGGTGTATCAATTAAATTTTAAGTTAGTAAATCATAAAAAGGAGAGTTCAAGTCATTGACTCTCCTTTTTATTGTGTATATTAGTTGGATGAAAAGAATTTTAGCGCTTTTAATATTATCTTCAATAACAAGATTATCCTTTGCTCAACCTTTAGAAGAAAAAGATTTAATTGTTGAATTAGGAATGGGATATCCTAACTTATCTTACTTAAGAACTAACTTTGATAATCTGATACACTTTAGCGGCTTAAGCAACAATATCAAGAATGAAAATAAAAGTATAGGCCAATTTATAGTTAATTCAGAATATATGCTTACCGACAAATTGGGATTTGCATTAGGTATTAATTATGGCTATTACAATAATTACAGTGAGGAGTCTATCACTATTTTTAATGGAAATACTAATACTTCAGAAACAAAAGTATATTTTTACAATCAAAAAATTCACCGTATAAGAGTATATTTAGGTCCAACATTTCACGTTTTACGTACAGAAAATCTTGATTCATATATTGGGATTAAAGTTGGGATTAAAAAAAGTATTTTTGATCAAAGTTCTAATAACCCAGATGTTAATTTTGGCAATAATTTTGAACTACCAGTTGGGTTTAGATTAAGTTGGGGGTTTAGAATATTTTTGAACGAATATTGGGCTATTCATGCAAAAGTTGGTCTTGGCGGACCTGCTATAAGTTTTGGATTAACTTATAAATTAACTGAATAAAAAATAAAATATGAAAAAAGGATTAATTATTGTTTTACTATTTATAACAAGCTTGTCTTTTGGGCAAGACAAAACGTTAGAGTACCTATCAATTAAAGTACAATATGGTATAAAAACGACAGGTATTGTGAATGACGTACACGTTGACATTGGGTCTTCAGGGCAACATTCTTTAAGTGGTAAAGTATTTAATGATGATGGAGTTGTTAAAATTAATGGACGAGAATATAGATCTGTGATTGATTTATTGAATTATTTTGGTAAAAATGGCTGGACTATTTTTGAGACACGTCAAATAAAAATTTTAAATGAAGAGTATTATCAATATCTTTTGGTGAAAGAAACTAAGGATTAAATCATTTATAAAAAATAAAAATCCCATTTTGATATTTTCAAAATGGGATTTTTTTGTACTTTATTTTATTTACTTCATCAATTCTACCGAACGTGAAATAAATTCAGTTAATTTCTCGCCTCTTAACATACCTTGAGATAAGAGAGCTAAATCAGCAAGTTGTTTAGCTAATTTTTGTTTATTGTCTTTTTGTTTTTTCAAAATTGAACCAACAACAGGATGATTGACATTAACCACAAAATTATACATTTCAGGAAAGGCGCCCATCATTCCACCTCCGCCCATGCGTTGTTGTTCCTGCATACGTCTCATAAATTCAGGTTGTGTAATCACAACTGGTGCATCAGTTTCACTCATACTTTCCATTTGAACTGTAAATTTAGCTTTATCAACAACCTCTTCAAAAATTGGCTTTAACTTCTCTTTTTCTTCATCACTCAATTTAGATGGAATTTCAACATCTTTTTTTATCAAGTTATCTATTGTATCAGAATCTACTCGAGCAAATGTTACATTTTCTAATTTTTGTTCCAATTTTGCAATATAATGCGGTGTTAATGGACTATCAAAAAGTGCGACATCATAACCTCTTTCTTCAGCAGCAGTTATAAATGAATGGTGCATATCTTTAGAATGTGCATACAAAATAACCAATTTACCATCTTTATCTGTTTGCGTTGGTTTAATTTTTTCTTGATATTCTTCAAGCGTTGCATATTCATCTTTTGTATTTTTGATTAACGCAAACTTTTGAGCTTTATCATAAAATTTATCTTCAGTAAGCATTCCATATTCAACAAACACTTTTAAAGCATCCCATTTAGATTCAAAATCTTTACGGTCTTCATTAAACATTGACTTTAATTTGTCTGCTACTTTTTTGGTGATATGAGATGCAATTTTTTTCACATTTCCATCAGCTTGTAAATAAGAACGAGATACGTTTAATGGAATATCTGGAGAATCAATTACACCATGCAATAATGTTAAAAATTCAGGTACAATTTGTTCAACAGAATCGGTTATAAAAACTTGATTAGAGTAAAGTTGAATTTTATTTTTTTGAACCTCAACATTTTCTTTAATTTTTGGAAAGTAAAGAATCCCTGTTAAGTTAAATGGGTAATCTACATTCAAATGAATGTGAAATAATGGATCATCAAAAGTCATTGGATATAACTCTCTATAGAAAGCATTATATTCTTCATCTGTAATGTCCGAAGGAGATTTTATCCATAACGGTTTTGTATTATTAATAATACGTGGAGATTTTACTTCAACTTTTTTGATGTTTCCATCTTCATCTTTCTCACCATTTTCATCCTCAACCATTTCGGTTTTTTCACCAAAAATGATTTCTACGGGTAAAAACTTACAATATTTATTTAAAAGTTCCGAAATTTTTGCTTCTTCTAAAAACTCTAACGAATCTTCAGCAATATGCAAAACGATTTCTGCCCCTCTGTCAGACTTCTCTATTTCTGTAATCGAATATTCTGGTGTACCGTCAGACTCCCACATTACTGCTTGAGAACCTTCTTTATAAGACAAAGTTTTAATTTGAACTTTTTCGGCCACCATAAATGCCGAATAAAAACCAAGACCAAAATGACCTATAATTTGTTCTGCACCTTCTTTTCCTTCATATTTTTTAACAAATTCCTCAGCACCTGAAAATGCGATTTGATTGATATATTTTTCAATCTCTTCTTCAGTTAATCCAATTCCTTTATCTTTTACAGTCAGTGTTTTTGCTTCCTTATCTAGAATAATCTCTACAGCTGTGTCTCCAATATCACCCTTAACCTCTCCGGCAGTACTCAACACTTTTAATTTTGATGTTGAATCGACTGCATTAGAAATTAATTCTCGCAGAAAAATCTCATGATCTGAATATAAAAACTTTTTTATAAGTGGAAATATATTTTCCGTTTGTACATTTATTGTTCCTTTTGTTGCCATTTTTAAATTATTATTTTAAAATTCAAAAATTACGAGTCAATGTTCGTGCCAATAAAAAAAAGCTGACAATTTGACTTAATTAAACCTTCAAATTGTCTTAAAAGTCTAATCTTGGATTAACAACTGTGTTGTAAATTGACCCAAACGAATAGGATATACCTGTACTGAACCAATAATTAAACCCTGATTTAAATTGTTTTTGAGACAACAACAAATCAATTTCACTTTGGCCTGATGGTTTAACAATATTAATTTGATTATGCTGTATTGAATAACGCCCGTTTATCTGCCATGAAAAACCTTTAAAAATTCGTACATTCAAATTCAAGTCAAAACTAATTGAATTCAATTCAAAATCATTTAAATAATTTTGATATTTGACAGATGCTCTAACGTTACCCCATTTTTGATTTATTGAAGTACCAACCAATATGGAATGCTCAAAAACTAATTCAGTTGATTTATTGTATAAAGTAGTATCTATATAGTCATTATAGCGTGGCCCAATCGTGTAATAAACGACAGCTTGTTTTGTTGCGGACTCTGAATAAGGAAATAAATCATATTCAATTGCAGCTCTTATACCAGTAGATAGGTTATAATTACTATATATTGAATTTTGAACATCACTAAAAATACCCGTTGATAGATGTTTATTTAATGAAAACACATCACTCATATATAAATTCATATTTTGTTGAAAGGTTATGATTTCTTCTCCTCCAAAACTATATTTAGATCTATTTTGGCTTAAATTACTCCATAAATTAAATTTATTTTTTTCAGTTACTCTTCTTGCAGAAAAACTTCCATTCATATTCGAATTATTAGATGTTTCCTGACCATTAAACCATCCATTTGCAGACAGCCTAAATACCCAATTTTTCCATGGATCCTTTACGTCTATCGCTTCTTCTTGTTTTGAAGAATTAAAGGATAAGTTTATCTCATCTCCCAAACCTTTTTCCAATAAAAACCGCATTAATCCTAACTCAATATATTTTAATTGTAGTCTTCTAGTTTCATCATTTGTCATTGTTGGGTCTGTAGAATATTTTAAAGTATCTGAAAATTTAGACATTTTTCCTATGCCTATGAACTGAATCATAAATTGATCTCCACCACTCCCATTCCTTTGACTTGTTATTAAAACATGAACTTCAGCAAATTTTCTATCACGCATAAATTCAACCTGACCCAAGTTTTGTTTTATAAATGTAACATCACAGTATTGGCAGTCGTAAAAGATTTTAAGATTTTCGTCTTGTTTTATAGATGACTCTGAAAATTTTGGGGAATCCTTTTGAGAATACAATAAATTAAATTGAAATAAAATGATAAATACAAGAAGTATTTTTGGCATAATTTAGGATTTTATGTATAATAACATTCAGCTAAAACGTCTAAATTTAATAATCTGAGTCAAAATTATTAAATTTAGACGTTAATTAAATTAATGTTAAGGATTATTAACATACTTATTTTTATTTTGGTTTTCCAATTTATCGGACAAACCCAGGTAAACTATGGAAAAAAATACCATTTTGCTGTAGGTTTATTTGTTGGTCCTCATTCAAAACTAATTACGTATGCCATTATTACTGAAAGTGGCGACAAAATTATAGGCACACAAATATTAAGAGAACAAAGTTTTATGTATTTTATTATGGGGTTTTGGCCATCTAAAGCTAACCCTGAACGTTTAAATTTATTAGAATTAAATGAAGTTGACAGTTGTTTTTTACTCAAAAATAGTGCAGACAAAATAAGTGGCTATTTTATAAAACCATTTTATGATTTATGGAAAATAAAATATAAAATTCATCCCATTGATTATGATGCAAAAGGTGGTTGGAGTCAAGAATATTATAAACCCTCACCTATTCAAGCAAAATACATCTACAAACATTATGGTTGCCCTAATGTTAAAACCAGTTATATTTATGGAGAAGGACTCTATAAATTATTAAGAGACATACAAAAACCAGATTGGCAAATTATGTATCAAACTTTAAGTGATTCAATTTAAACCAAATGATTAAATTTGTATCGTGAGTCAATCAACAAATCCAAATAAAGATAAAATTGCAAAATTAATTGCATCAAAAAAAAAGCATTTAAAATCTTTAACTGCCCCGGTTTTATTTGAAAAAATATTGGATGGCAATATTCAAGCACTTAGTGAAAGTATTACCTTACTTGAGAGTCAAAATAAAAATGACTATTTATTGGCGCAGGAAGTTATAAAGCTAGTCATTCCCCACACTTCAAAATCAATAAGAATTGGAATAACTGGCGTACCTGGCGTTGGTAAAAGTACATTCATTGAAAGTTTTGGAACACATTTGACAAATTTAGGACACAAAGTAGCCGTTTTAGCCATTGACCCTAGCAGTGAAAAATCTCACGGCAGTATTTTAGGGGACAAAACCAGAATGGAAAAACTCTCCACAAATCCAAACGCATACATTAGACCCACCGCTACGTCAGGATCATTAGGTGGTGTGGCTCGAAAAACAAGAGAAAGTATTTTATTGTGTGAAGCTGCTGGGTTTGATGT